>OLNR01000100.1_pt1 | contig 85273 bp, 82 predicted proteins | sample 1672231 | NCBI WGS metagenome assembly OLNR01 (sample SAMEA3136662, study PRJEB25190) | human gut metagenome
ACCCTCTGCTTGTAAGGCAGATGCTCTCCCAGCTGAGCTAAGATCCCATTTTGTGTCTGTCACTTTGACCGACTCTATGTAAGCCGCTCTTGCAACCGACTTCGTTAGTATACTATGTCCCACTCAAAGTGTCAACACTTTTTTTATTTTTTTTATATTTTATTTTGTTTATAAATTTCCGACAATTTTATCTTTGATAATTGCCAGGATCTCTCTGGGAATATACAGAAGAAGTCTCCAGGAACGATATCTGGACGGAACCGGATAAATTTCCCGACAGCCACACTTTCTGCCAATCATTACACCTCGAAACACATGAAAATTATTAGTCACTACCCCAATTGCCGGCTCCGTACTGCCGATCAGCTCCAGACTGTAATCCAGATTTTCTTTGGTATTGGTCGAACGTTCTTCTCGGATCAGACGTCCTCCATCAATCCCATGTTCTGTCAGATATCTGTACATGGCCTCCGCTTCACTGATTCGTTCCCCGTCTCCCTTTCCTCCGGAAAGCACAGCCCTTGTCCCGGGGTTTTCTTCAAGATAGAGCAAAGCCCTTCTGGTTCTTTCCAGAAGGGCTAATGTCATTCTTGTACCATCTACATGCGCGCCAAGTACAATGATATAATCCAGATTCTCTCTGGCTTTCATTATTTACCGCAGCAGTATTTGTATTTCTTACCGCTTCCGCACGGACAAGGATCGTTACGGCCGATTTTATGCGGTTTTACAACTGTACCGGATTTTTTCTGCTCTTTGTAGAGTTCTTTACGTTTTTCTTCTGAGAAGATTTCATCCCACTGTGGAAGCTGATACAGCCAGTCTGCCTTTGCATCAACCATATTCTTGTAAAGAAGTTCTTTGTCAAATGCAAGTGTGACTTTTGTATTCTCATCCATAGTCTCAATCGGGTTCGGGATCTTAAGACTGTCATTGATACCATCCAGGAAACCAACCATAGTCAGGACATCCTGTCCGTATTTTTCTGCCAGTTCCTTGACTGTACCACTTACAACTTCATCCGGATTGGAAAGAAGCTGTTCGTAGATTCCCTTTTCAATATTAAAATAGTTTGCCCAGAATCTCTGAAGCTGATTGCGGTCTGCCTGCTGATTGTAAGCAATTTCGCGCCACTGCTCTAAGATTGTTTTATCACTCATTGTTTCATCCTCTTTTCAAAAATTTTGCCTGTGCTCCATTATATCATCTTTTTTCCCAAAACACAAATCCTATTCTTATAATTTTTGTGAAAAATGTGTATATATAAAAAATAAACCGGTCATACTGTAAATGTTCCCTGAAGGATTCTTCAGGAAACATACTGCAAAAGATAATTTCAGGAAAAACTTATATCCTCCCCTTAAAAGGTCTCAGGGCTGACACAGATACGCGGTTCTGGGACTTTTCTCGTTTTATTTCACACCAAGTTTTTCAAGATCTGCTGTTACCTGTTTAAAATCTTTAAAACATATGGTATGAATTCCCTGTTCCTGTGCTCCCCTGCAGTTTTCCGGACGATCATCGATGAACACACATTCCTCCGGTTTCAACTGGTATTTATTCAGAATTGTCTGATAAATTTCCGCATCTGGTTTCAGCTGGTTAGCATAACAGGAAAAAACCTCTCCATCCATTTCTCTGCGGAATGTCAGTTCCTTTTTCGTGTGATCCAGCATATAACTGCTGTAATTAGACAGGATATATACATGATATCCCTTACTTTTCAGATATTTTACCCAGGTATCCGCATATGGTCTCTTTCGAATAGTCTGTCCGCTGCCTTTGATGACTTTTTCGATATCCTCTGCATCCTGTGGATCCAGTTCCTGAAACTGTTTCAGATAAACTTCTTCCTCATACAGTCCACGATCCCGTTCCTCCCATACCGGGCTCAGAAAAGTCGCATTCGCAATTCGTTCTCTTTTTTCAGGAGCAAATCCAAAACTGTCCAGATAAGACTCCCAGTCATAATCTACCAGAACTTTTCCCACATCAAAGATCACATTCTTTATCTCGCCAGCCACCTGCTGTTCCTCTTTTTTCTTATTCAAATATTTGAACAACATAAGGAGTACATAGCACATCACTGCCACAAACAGTACCGTAAAAAGTGATGCCATAAATTGTTTCTGTGAAAAATCGCCCTTCAGTGCAAAATACATTGGAAGACAAAAGATCATCAGTAGTGCGAGCACGCCAATGATCGCAGCATATTTTTTCCAGTTTTTCATACAAACCTCTTTGTCACTAATGTTAAGAAATGCGCCGGAGCGAACTCCGGCGCGTCATCATGTCAACTAATTTTTATGAAATTATTTATTTCTGTAAATGATATCATTTCTTCCAGGTCCATTGGAGATCATTGTGATCGGGAAGCCGATCTGTTTTTCTACGAATTCTATATATTTGCGGCAGTTCTCCGGAAGATCTTCATATTTCTTGATTCCACGGATATCTGTTTTCCATCCCGGAAGTACTTCAAGAACCGGTTTTGCTTTTTCAAGAAGTCCTGTTGTAGGGAATTCTGTTGTAACTTTGCCGTCGATTTCATAACCTGTACATACCGGAATCTCATCCAGATAGCCAAGTACATCAAGCACTGTAAATGCAACATCTGTAGTTCCCTGCATACGGCATCCATATTTGGAAGCAACACAGTCAAACCATCCCATACGTCTCGGGCGGCCAGTTGTTGCACCATACTCTCCACCGTCTCCACCTCTTCTTCTAAGTTCATCTGCTTCTTCTCCGAAGATCTCGGAAACAAAAGCACCTGCACCTACTGCGCTGGAGTAAGCTTTGCATACAGTAATGACTTTTTTGATTTCATATGGCGGTACACCAGCACCAATAGCACCATAAGCTGCAAGTGTAGAAGATGATGTAACCATCGGATAAATTCCATGATCCGGATCTTTGAGGGATCCCAGCTGACCCTCAAGCAGAATTTCTTTGCCTTCTTTTAATGCATTCCACAGGAACAGAGAAACATCTCCTACATACGGAGCAACCATTTCTTTGTATTTCATCAGCTCTGCAAAAATCTCATCTGCATTCAGAAGCGGTTTGTGATACAGATGCTCAAGAAGAATATTCTTGGTCTCTACCACACGTTCTACTTTTTCTCTCAGAGAATCATCATGGAACAGTTCATTTACCTGGAAACCAATCTTTGCATATTTGTCAGAATAGAACGGAGCGATACCGGATTTGGTGGATCCGAAGGATTTTCCGCCCAGACGCTCTTCTTCATACTGGTCAAACAGAATATGATATGGCATAACGATCTGTGCTCTGTCAGAGATCATGATCTTCGGAGCCGGAACACCTCTGGAAACAACTTCATTGTATTCTTTAAAGAATACCGGAATATTCAGTGCAACACCATTTCCGATCACACTTGTTGTATGGTTATAAAATACACCTGACGGAAGTGTATGCAGAGCAAATTTACCATAATCATTTACGATCGTATGTCCTGCATTGGCACCTCCCTGGAATCTTACGATAATATCTGCTTCCTGAGCAAGCATATCGGTAATTTTTCCTTTACCTTCATCTCCCCAGTTCGCTCCAACTACTGCTTTGATCATAACACTTTTTCCTCCTCGTGTTTTATTTGATCTTTTTTCTTATTCTATAGATGTAAATAAATGATCGATCAGACATTGATCTCTGCTGTCATACCCAGCATTTCTTTGTGTGCATCCAGCACCGGCTGTACAGTCTTCTCAATAAATGTAACCGTCTGTTCTTTGGCTCTGCCGACATATCTGGACGGCTCCATAGATTTGCGCAGTTCCTCGATTGTCAGATTGAAGGCCGGATCTGCTGCGATTCTCTCCAGAAGGTCGTTATCCTTTCCTTCTACCTTGACAGTACGGCCAGCTTCCATAGAAAGTTCACGGATGCGCTCATGAAGTTCCTGACGGTCTCCACCGGCTTTTACAGCATCCATCATGATGTTTTCTGTTGCCATAAACGGAAGCTCTGCCATCATATGTTTCTCGATTACTTTCGGATAAACAACCAGTCCGTCAACAACATTCAGGCACAGATCCAGGATACCATCGATTGCCAGGAATCCCTCCGGAATACTGAGTCGTTTGTTTGCGGAGTCATCCAGGGTTCTCTCAAACCACTGTGTTGCAGAAGTAATTGCCGGATTCAGTGCATCCACCATTACATATCTGGAAAGAGATGCAATACGCTCACTTCTCATCGGATTTCTCTTGTAGGCCATCGCAGAGGAACCAATCTGTGATTTTTCAAATGGTTCTTCTACTTCTTTCAGATGCTGCAGAAGGCGGATATCATTGGACATCTTATGTGCGCTTGCCGCAATACCTGCAAGAATATTCAGGACTCTTGTATCTACTTTACGGGAATAGGTCTGTCCGGATACCGGATAGCAGTTCTTGAATCCCATCTTTTCTGCGATCATCGGATCAATCTTGTCGATTGTCTCCTGATCCCCTTCGAACAGTTCCAGGAAACTTGCCTGTGTTCCGGTAGTTCCCTTGGACCCCAGAAGTTTCAGTGTGCCCATTACATATTCCAGATCTTCCAGATCCATCAGGAATTCCTGTGTCCAGAGAGTTGCACGTTTACCAACTGTTGTCGGCTGTGCCGGCTGGAAATGTGTAAATGCAAGAGTTGGCTGTTCTTTGTATTTATCTGCAAATTTTGACAGTTCTGCAATTACGTTCACCAGTTTTTTCTGAACCAGCTTCAAAGCCTCAGCCATCACAATGATATCTGTGTTGTCACCCACATAACAGGATGTTGCACCCAGATGGATGATTCCTTTTGCTTTCGGGCACTGTACGCCATATGCATACACGTGAGACATAACGTCGTGGCGTACCTGACGTTCTCTTTCTTTTGCCACATCATAGTTGATATCATCCTTGTGAGCTTTCAGTTCATCAATCTGCTCCTGAGTGATATTCAGGCCAAGTTCTTTTTCTGTTTCAGCCAGAGCGATCCACAATCTTCTCCAGGTGCGAAATTTCATATCCGGAGAAAAAATGTACTGCATTTCCTTGCTGGCATAACGCTCTGAAAGGGGACTTACGTATCTGTCTGTACTCATGTATTTACTCCTATCATCTCACTCGATTAACCGCAGGGGTAACTGCGGTTGCTCGGATTTCCTATCATTACGCAGAAATTATATAACATTGCATCATTAAAAGCAATCCCTTTATTCCTCTCCCTGATGAAATTTACCAAGGAATTCTTTGATTCGTGCATTACTTGAAGAAAATACTTCCTGTGGAGTACCTTCTACAGCAATTACACCTTTATCCATAAAAATAACTCTGTCGGAAATATCCCGAGCAAAGTTCATTTCATGTGTCACGATCACCATCGTGATATGGATATCCGCCAGTGAACGGATTACTCTCAAAACTTCTCCGGTAAGTTCCGGATCAAGTGCGGAAGTCGGCTCATCAAAGAACAGGATTTTTGGATTCAGTGCAAGGGCTCTTGCTATCGCAACTCGCTGGCACTGTCCGCCTGACAACTGATACGGATAAGCATCTTCTTTATCAGACAATCCCATCTTTGCCAGAAGATCTCTCGCTTCTCTGTAAACCTCATCTTTATTTCTCTTCTGCACATGGATTGGTGCATCGGTAATATTTTTCATGACCGTATAATGCGGAAACAGATTAAAGTTCTGAAAAACCAGGCCAAAGCAGGACTGAATCTCTTTCAGTTTTGTTTTATTCGGCAGACAGACTTTACCATTTTCGGTCCAGACCGTTTTATTTCCCATATAACTTACTTCACCGTCATCAATCAATGTCAGCAGTGTCGCACAGCGAAGAAGCGTGGATTTACCGGAGCCTGAGGAACCGATAATTGAAACGACCTCTCCTTCATTTACATGAATCGACACATCTTTCAGTACCTGAAGACCGTCGAACTCTTTTTTGATATGATTCATTTCCAGAAGACTTGTACTCAAAGCATTTCCTCCTAACGATAGTAATTCAGTTTCTTTTCAAACCATTCCATAACCCAGGCAACTACAAAGTTAAAGATATAGTAGAATACCCCGGCGATCACAAACGGAACAACTGTTGTCTGCGCAGCTGCGATCTGTTTTGCCAGCGCAAACATCTCAATATAAGATACCGAATAAACAAGGGAGGTATCTTTGACAAGTGTAATGACCTCATTTGTCACAGAAGGAAGCACGATCTTTACAACCTGCGGTAATACGATTTTGAAAAATGTCTGGCTTTTATTGTATCCCAGAAGCCGTGCTGCCTCATACTGTCCCACCGGAATCGACTCAATTCCGGAACGATAGATTTCTGCAAAATATGCGGCATAATTCAGAGAACATCCCAGAATGATCGCGGTAAATTTATAATTGCCGATATTCATTCCCCACAGATAGAACGGTCCAAAATACCACAGCAGCAGCTGCAGCATCAGTGGTGTTCCTCGCATAATAGAAATATACGCCTTAACGATCCAGCTTAATGGCTTGAACCTGCTCACACGTCCAAAATATACAACCATGCCAAGTGGCAGGGAAAATAACAGTGTCAGAAAAAAGATCAGCAGCGTCTGCCCAAACCCTGTGGTAAGCTGTTGTAACATTACCTGAAAACTCATGTACTCTCCTCCATAAACCTACAAGAGGGATGCCACCCGGAAAACCGGGAAGCATCCCATTCTGTATTCGTATTTTATGTATTGCTTATTTTTCTTCTGTTTTATCTGTTTCTGCATCATCTGTTGCATCTTTGGAATCCTCTGCCGATGCATCATCAGAAGCTTTCAGTGTTACCATATCTGCGATTTCATACTTCTCAGCAAGTTCTGCAACCGTTCCATCATCTGCAAGTTTCTGAAGGTCTGCATTCACAATATCACAGAGTTCTGTATTACCCTTTTTAAATCCGATTGCATACTGTTCTGTATTCAGTGTCTCATCAAGGATCTTGAATCCCTCTCCTCTGGAATTCAGCTGATATTTGGCAACTCCGACATCGATTGCCAGTGCATCCAGTGCCCCTGCCTGCAGTTCTGTGAATGCAGTATTGTAATCTGCAAATTCATTCAGTGCACCAAAGGTATCTGCCAGTTCTTTCTGTCCGCCTTCTTCCTCACTCTGAAGAAGATCCAGTGCTGCGGAAGCTGCCTGCACACCAACGGTCTTACCGGCAAGATCTGTAAGTTTCTCAATTCCGGAATCATCTGCAACAACGATTACCTGACTGTTATCTACATACGGCTCTGAGAAAGTATAATCATCTTCTCTTCCGTTCATAGTAAATCCATTCCAGATACAGTCGATAGATCCGGAATTCAGTTCCATATCCTTGGAATCCCAGTTGATTGGTTTTTTCTCCAGCTCCCAACCTTCCAGATCACACACAGCCTGTGCCAGTTCCAGGTCAAATCCTGTGTATTCACCATTCTCATCCATATATCCATATGGCGGATATTCCGCATCAAATCCAACGATCAGAGTCTTATCTTCTATTCCTGCCTGCACACTTACTGCAGATACCATTCCCAGTGCCATTACTGCTGTCATAACTACTGCAACTGCTTTTTTCTTCATCTCTCTATCTCCCTTGACATATTATTTTTCTTTTAGTACGTAGCCACTCTACCACGTGAAAGTATTGATATCGTAACATACCCATTCTGACCTGTCAAGTGAATTTTGCGCTGCAGCTTTCATATAGCATACCAACTCTCTAATCTTACATCTGGTCTTTATGATGCAGTACTGTCACACTGCACGGTGGCAGATACAGATTCAGTGATCCAGCCTGGCATAGAATCTGTTTCTGGTGGTCTGTATACCCTTCCTGAGAAGATTGCACCAGCCTTGTAAATACTGTTTCTTCCAGTCTGCTGATTCCTGCCGGCCAGACTTCAATCATAACATCTCTGCCTTCATCCCGGTTGTTCAGTACGATGATCATCTGCTCCGTATGAGAGAATCTCGCATAACAGAGGCCCTGATAATCATTCCATAGGAATTTCAGAGAACCGCTTCTGAGCATTTTGTATTTCTTATGAACCGCGATCATGACCTTGTAGAAATTCAGAAGTTCCATATCTTCATGCCCCCACGGGTAAGTTCTCCGGTTATCCGGATCTGTAAATCCGCAGACACCTGCCTCATCCCCATAATACAATGTAGGAGCTCCCGGCCATGTCATCTGTATGGCAATCGCTTCACGCATGATCGCCGTATTGATATTTTCAGACGCCGCCTGTGCTCCGGCATAGGAAACACGTCCAACCCTGTGATTTGTTCTGGTAAGGAATCTGGAATGATCATGATTTGACAATTCATTCATCGCAGTGTGAAGAGATGACATATGCAAAGAGCGCATATGCGTCTTCATTGCTCCGATAAACGCATCACTGTTTCCATAAAGATCCTCTCTATATTCATCACTGTGTTTTTCCATTCCGGTCAGGAACCATGTCACAGGCTCCATGAACGCATCATAGTTCATGACAGAATCCCACTCATCTCCCTGCAGCCATCCTTCCGGACTTCCATAATGTTCTGCAAGAATCAGTGCTTCCGGATTCGCTTCCTTGACCGCTTTACGGAAATCTTTCCAGAACTGGTGATTAAACTCATTGCTGTGTCCCAGATCTGCTGCCACATCCAGTCTCCAGCCATCCACATTATATGGTGCAGACACCCACTTCTGTGCCACTTTCAGGACATAATCATACAATTCTCCTGAACCTTCATAATTCAGTTTCGGAAGTGTATCATGCGTCCACCATCCATCATAAGTCGGATTATAAGGCCAGCGATTCTGATCATGAAAATCAAAGAAATAGCGATACGGACTGTCTGCAGATATATAAGCTCCCGGTGCATAACCTTCCTGTCCTTCATATATTCTTTCTCTGTCCATCCACTTATTAAAAGATCCACAATGGTTGAATACTCCATCCAGAATAATCTTCATGCCACGTTTGTGCAGTTCTTCCACAAGCTGTGCAAACATCTGATTACTTGCCTCCAGATTGCGCTTATCTGTCACACGCCGGATATATTTTGTGGCATGTGTATTATCTCGATCCTCCGGTGCAAGCAGTCCGTCACAGTCTTCAACGATCTTTCCGTAATGCGGATCCACATAATCGTAATCCTGACAGTCGTATTTGTGGTTACTTGGTGATACGAAGATTGGATTCAGATACAGCACTTCAACGCCCAGCTCTTCAAAATAATCCAGTTTGTCAATAATGCCCTGCAGGTCTCCTCCATAGAATTCCCTGACTCCCATAACCGCCGGAGTCTTGGACCAATCTGTCACTTTTTCACTGTGTTCACCAATATATGCATATTCGTCGCTTTCCACATCGTTGGACGGATCTCCATTGCGGAATCGATCCACAAAAATCTGATACATCACCGCACCCTTTGCCCAGTCAGGTGTATGATAATTCGGATAGATTTCAAACTGTGCCCATTCCTGCAGCTCAGAACAGACTCCCTGTTCCGTGTAATAGCATGTAGCCCATCCATACTGAATTTCAAAATGATACCGAAAAATCTCTTCCGGCATCACAATCTTTGTTCCATAATAATCAAAACCTTTTGTGGTTTTGTATACTTTCATTTTATATTTCTGATCTCCGGATACGAGATATACCGCATCCACATTATTCTTCTGGGTTCTGAAGCTGATTATTACCTTTTCACCACTCTTTGGCTCAGTAGGATTTCTGTAATACCTTGTTCCGTCACTGAAAAGAGCCTCCTTGTTAAACACTGGTCTCATATTCAGAATATACTGCATTTTTCTTGCAATATCTTCGTTTTCCTGCTTCATTGTCAATCTTCCTTGTCTGTATTATTTATATTGCACTGGAAATGTAATCTGCATTTCCAGGTTTCTTGGTTTGTAGTCTACTTTTGTGGTGGAAATGCCATCTGCATTTCTCATTTTCTTTGTTGTAGTCTACTTTTATATTAAGGATACCTCAGTTTCATATGCGGATGCGGCCTGGTCGTTAAATAGCACCCACTCAACAAGATCAAAACTATCAGGATTCTCCTGCAGAAATCTACAAACTGTTTTTACCGCAATCTTAGCAGCTCTCTCTACCGGAAAATGATAAACTCCCGTAGATATAGATGGAAATGCGATTGTTCTAATATCATTCTCCATCGCAAGCTTTAACGAATTATAATAACAATCTGTAAGAAGCTTATCTTCATTATTTTTTCCGCCATTCCATATCGGTCCAACCGTGTGAATCACGTAATCGCATGGCAGATTATATGCCCTGGTTATCTTTGCCTCTCCTGTTTCACAGCCATGAAGCGTCCTGCATTCTGCAAGAAGTTCCGGACCTGCAGCATGATGGATTGCACCATCAACACCGCCACCACCAAGAAGAGAATTATTAGCAGCATTTACAATTGCCTGTACATCTGTAATTTTGGTTATATCACCTTTGACTGTCTTAATCGTAAACATAAACTTCGCGATACCTCTCTGTTACAATTTATTATTCGTAACTTTTCATCCCCTTGCGGGATACTACCTTCTGAATAGTTACTATTATTCTTCATTTTTCATTTGGCGTAATGTCCTGCCAGGTCTTACCTTCGTCAGTTGTCTGATAGACCTTATTTTCGTTTACATAGGTAAACATATTGATGGAGCCATCTTTGCCGTAGGTGTAGTATGCAAAGCCCTGGTGTGTAAAATGATCATAATCGTTCTCCACTTTACGGAAAGGACTTTGATCGTAGGAGGCAGGCTTCGGTGTATAACCTATTAATGCATCTTTGAAAGCGGATGAATCCGCATAATAGACACGGGTAGTATACCGTTCTCCATTAATATAGAATGTCTGATTAGAGAAGAAGGCCTTATTATTATTCATGTTGGCATCACCAATCCGCTTATATCCCTTTTTAAGGGTAGTTAAAGTTTCATCCAACTTTCCATTATATGTTGGTCTCACTGCCACATCAATTCCACCACTCCAGGTAAAAATCACACCTTTATTTTTATCATAGGAAACTACACAGGTTCCGTTTCGGCCCGGTGTTCCAACCCAGTTATCTGTATTTGTGCCATCAAAGGAAGCACTCCCGACTGTAATTGGAAGTGGACTCTGCCAGCCGGGATGTTTTTGTTTTAACTTGAAACTAATAGGCTCTGGATCTTCTTCCTTTTCAGCCACATTCATCATTAATTCATTATATGCAGATTTGGCATTTGCCAGATCTGTTGCCTCCCGGCTTTTCTCAATATACTTGGTATAGGCAGGCGCTAAAATCGCCACCAACACACCTAGAATTGCTACAATAATAATCAATTCTACAAGTGTAAATCCCTGTACAGATTCTTTGCTTTTTTTCGATTTTTTGAACATTACATTTCTCCCATAGGTAAACTCACATAATGGATTAATGATAACATGAATCCATTTTGACGTAAAGAAGTTCTGGAGTCTAGGATTGTATCTAATTTTCTCCTTTTTGCGATTCGCGGTCACTTACCGGCGCCAGAAAGCGATGTCCAAAGCTTGGTGAGTAACAAAAAAACGCAACAAAAGACGATTTTCTCGCCTGATGCTGCGGGGTTTTTTAGACAGTAAAAAAGACAGCGGGATAAGCTGTCTTTTTTGGAGAAGGTATTTCTTCTTATGGGGTGTAGCAAAAACTATATAATGTATTGGGGGGTTTTTACGGTTATTATAGTACCATGACTCCCTCCAAAAGTGTGCACAAACTTCACAAAATTTAGTATTTGTTTTTGTGCACTTTGTATGCCCTATTCTTGAGGCATTTCATTTTTCGCTGTAAAAAGTGCCTCAAACTCATCGCGCTGAATCTTTTCCTTCTCTAAAAGAAGCGCTGCACACTTATGAAGAACATCCATATGCTGAGAAATAATCTTTCTTGCATCTGCATGGCAACGGTCAATAATATCATGAACCTCTTTGTCAATCTCTTTTGCAACTTCTTCACTGTAGCTTCTGGTATGTGCCAGATCACGTCCGATAAAGACTTCATCTCCGTCATCCCCGTAAGTGATCAGCCCAAGCTTGTCAGACATACCATACTGCATGACCATTGCACGTGCTGTACTGGTTGCACGCTTAATATCATTTGATGCACCTGTTGTAATATCCCCAAAGATGATTTCTTCAGCAACACGTCCACCCAGAAGTGTCGTAATATCCTGCAGCATCTTGCCTTTGGTATTAAACATATCATCATTTTCAGGAAGAGGCATGGTATATCCTGCGGCTCCCATTCCGGTAGGAATAATGGAAATCGTATATACTGGATCCATATCCGGAAGTACATGGAATAAGATCGCATGTCCGGCCTCATGATATGCTGTGATCTTCTTCTCTTTCTCAGAAATAACTTTGCTTCGTTTCTCTGCCCCGATACCAACTTTGATAAATGCATGCTTGATATCCAGCTGTGTAATATAACTGCGTCCTGATCTGGCAGCCATAATCGCAGCCTCATTCAGAAGGTTTTCAAGATCTGCCCCTGTAAAACCGGCAGTTGTCTGCGCGATCTGTGCAAGATCCACATCTTCTCCAAGCGGTTTGTCTTTTGCATGAACTCTGAGGATTTCTTCCCTTCCTTTGATATCCGGGCGGCCTACTGCAACCTTACGGTCAAAACGGCCAGGACGAAGAATCGCCGGATCAAGGATATCCACACGGTTGGTAGCCGCCATAACGATAATTCCTTCATTTACACCGAAACCATCCATCTCTACTAGAAGCTGGTTCAGAGTCTGCTCTCTTTCATCATGTCCACCACCCATTCCAGTACCACGTTGTCTGGCAACTGCATCAATCTCATCAATAAAGATGATACATGGTGCATGCTTCTTGCCCTCTTCAAACAGGTCACGTACACGGGATGCGCCGACACCGACAAACATCTCTACAAAATCAGATCCTGAAATAGAGAAAAACGGAACTCCCGCTTCTCCGGCAACTGCTTTTGCAAGAAGTGTCTTACCTGTTCCAGGAGGTCCTACAAGGATCACTCCTTTTGGAATCCTTGCTCCAACATTTGTATATTTCTGTGGAGCTTTCAAAAAATCAACAACCTCGACCAGATCTTCTTTTTCTTCCTGAAGACCTGCCACATTCTGAAATGTAACTTTTTTGTCATCCGGCAGCATCATTCGGGCACGGCTCTTTCCAAAATTCATCATCTTGGCATTACCTCCGCCTCCTGACATCTGACGGTTCATCATAAGAAACAGGAAAATCACCAGCCCACCTGTGAGAAGTACCGGAAAAAATGTTGTCATAAATACACTTTCCTGCGGAACATCTGCCACTTCCGGATGAATGCCGTAGCCTTCCAGAAGCTTCTGTGCGTCTTTAACATCTGTTACATATACTTTTTTCTTCCCTTCACCTTCGATATCCGCAACAACGGAACCGGTAGGCACTTCCCTGTTCTGGTAGATTTTTGCAGAAGAAAGCTTACCATCCTCTGCTGCCTGTTTCATACTTTCCATTGAGTAACTGCTCTGTGATGCTACCTGATTGTTCAGATAAAAGTATCCGGCAACCAACATCACGATCAATACAAGATACAGGCCAATTCTGCCTGACTGTTTATTCACCTGCTGCTGTCTCCTTTCAATCCTGGTTTTCTAATTCAACCACCCCGATAAACGGAAGATTTCTGTATTTCTGTGCGTAATCCAGACCATATCCTACTACAAATTCATCTGGAATATTAAAACAGCAGTAGTCTACTTTTACGTCTTTTACCCTGCGTTCCGGTTTGTCCAGCAGTGTGCACAGACGGATGCTGTTTGGATTTCTTCCCTTCAGGATTTCGATCAGGTAGCTGAGAGTTCTTCCTGAGTCAATGATATCCTCCACGATCAGAACATCTTTGCCGATCAGCGGCTGATCCAGATCTTTTACGATTTTTACAACACCACTGGATTTTGTATCATCACCATAGCTGGATACTGACATAAAATCAAGGGATACCGGAACAGTAATTCTCTTTGCCAGTTCACAGGTAAAGAATACGCCACCCTTCAGAACACAGATAAGATGTATTTCCCTTCCTGCATAATCCCTGCTGATCTGGGCTGCAATCTGCTTAATTCTTGCATCCACTTCTTCTTCACTCAGTAAAACTTTGATTTTTTCACTCATTGTACGTTTCCTCCTTGGTATGTGATCTCCAATACCCTTCCTGTTTCGGAAGTGATTTTGTAACGCTCATTGATTCTTCCGCCTACGATCCACAAAACTTCATTTCCATCGACAACCAGTGGGAGTTTCCCTCTCAGTTCACCCGGAATTTTATCATCGATCATACAACGTGTCAGCTTCTTATGCCCGCCGCTCTGACTGACTGCCATATAATCACCGCTTCTGCGTGTGCGGACAGTCAGTTCGCAATTTATTTTATCACAATCAAACCATTTCGTATACTTTTTTTCCAAAATCTTCTCACCATTATATGAATAAATTTTTGCAGTAAAGCATCCCTGCTTCCATTTCGTTTCTCCCGGAACAACAAGATTTTGGATTTTCAGTTCTTCTGTCTCACTATCTGATTCTGCGATCATATTTTTCTTTCGGATCTGTACTCCTTCATAAACTCTGGATGCCTCCAGTTCATATGGAAGATCTGCTTTTCGTCCAGTCTGCATACCATACAGATCTCTGATCTGTTTTATATGACCAGAGGTAAGGTCACTCTGATGTCCGCCTGTTACTTCTAATATCTCCCTGATCACATATGTCTGGATAATTGTTTCTTTTTTGAAAAACTCATGATCCAGGACATATCTGTCTTTTGCTTTCCTGTATCCTGCTGCCATTTCTCCTGCCAACTTCGTAAAATAGGCTTCTGCCTGTCCGAATATTTCTGACGCTTCTGCCATATGTGTAACTGCCCTTGGATTTACTTCCTGCTCAATGAGTGGCAGAATGTGACGTCGTATACGGTTTCTCGTATAATCATCTTCCATATTGCTGCTGTCCAGAACTGTCTGAATGCTGTTCTCCTCTACATAATTGACGATTTCACTCCGTTCTAAACACAAAAGAGGCCGGATAATTTCTCCGTTCAGTGGCTTCAGCGAGCAGAGGCCCCTGATCCCGGTTCCCCTGGCCAGGTGATGCAGCATAGTTTCCGCCATATCATTTTGGTTATGTGCAAGCGCCACACGTACCTGTTCCGGTATCGCCACTGCATTTTCTTTCTCTTTTTCAAAAGCGATTCGACGAACTTTGCGGCCGGCTTCTTCGGTTCCCATCTTCCAACTGAGAGCCAGAGCAGGAACATCATAATTATATACTGCACACGGGATCTTCCATTCACTGCATATTTTCTCCACCATCTGCTGGTCCCGCAGAGCTTCTTTTCCACGGATTCCGTGATTTACATGTACTACGCGGAGACGATAGCCAAATTCATCTCTAAGTTCATTCAATATATGAAGCATTGTCATCGAATCCGGACCGCCAGAAACACCAAGGATGATCTCTGAACAATTTTGCAGCATTCCTGTTTCAGTCATAAATCTTTTTACTTTCTGCAATGTATCTTTATACATCTTCTTTTCTCCTGTGTTTTTATTTTCTTACCACATTCGCTACAAGGACCGTCATATCATCCCTCGCATGATAATCACTGTACCCGAGTGCCCGTTCCAAAATCCCCCGGCTGATCTCTCTGGGTGTTTCATCCTGAATATCCATAATGATCTCTTTCATCGTCTCTTCCTCACATTCAACAGGCAGCGCGTCCATCACACCATCGGTCATCATGATCAGATAATCTCCATGATACAATTTTCTGGATGCCGTGTCAAAATCAATCCTCTGTACCAGTCCCGCCGCAAGGCTTTCTGATGAAATAGCTTCCACCCAGTGGTCACGTTTGATAAATGTCGAAGCTGCACCTGCTTTTAGGAACTCACAGATTCCCGTATAGAGATCTACTGCACAGATATCTACCGTAGAGAACATTCCTTCCCTGCCTTTCAGAACAAGCGCAGAATTTACCATACGTGCCGCAGTCTCCTGAGAAAAGCCGGAATCCAGAAACTGTTCCAGAAGTTCCACTACAATCTCACTTTCTCTGCATGCGTCCATACCCGATCCCATTCCATCAGACAGACACATCACAAATCTTCCACCGTCTTCCTGTCTGCAGATATAATTATCCCCTGATACTTTTTCATTTTCTCTTGTAAGTCGGGATACTCCGTATAACATATGATAACTGACATCTTCTACAAAATGAATCGTATGAAATTCCCCATTTACAATACACCGGCTTCCCTGCACAGACGTCATATTACTTTCGCATAACTCTGAGAGCATCTGTGCGACCTCTGTTACAGAAACACACTGTCCGCTCCTGGCACGCAGAGTAAGAAAAATCTGTCTGCGCCCTTCAACTTTGTCCATCACCCACGCAGCTTTCAAAATCACATGTTTTCTTCGCAGATTCTTTTTCAGTTCTTCCTGAAATTCCGGTTCTGCTGCCGAAATATCATACAGATCATTTGCTACTGTCTCCATAATGGCCGCTGTCTCTGTCAGCTGCTGAGCCACTGCCAGCCGACTTTCGATCATACGATTCATCCATATAAGATTCTGTTTTTCCTGTCGAAACTGTTCGCGTACTTCTTCCAGATATTGCAATGATTTTCCGCATACGCTCCCCCATTGCATACGAAGTTTCTCAAGTTCTCCTTCATCATCTTTTTCGAGAGCACGTACCAGTGCTTCTCCCCCCTGACACATTGTTTCTGCCTGACTTCCCCAGCAGATTTCCCGATGATAGCAGTTACTGCACAGACGATCATTCGCATCCGTCAGAATACGCTCAATCTGCCCACTACTCAGGTATTCCTTTTTGTACGGCATTCCATAAAATGTATCCGCAAGTTTCTGAAAAGCTGCCGCATAGCGTTCCACTTTTTCTTTCTGAGGATGATCTTCTCCAATCGGAAATATTTCTTCTTTTTTCGACATTCTCCCCGTCAAAATAGTTTTTGCCATGTCCCGCAATATCAGCAGTACGCTGATCACGAGCATGGCAATTATCCATTCCTGCATATATCCCCCTCCCCTGATACTTCCCGGTAAGTATTACAATACTTTCACTAGAAAAATATTATAAGAGGGTTCTTTTAAAATATCTGTCAAATAAAGGAGATTGTTCCAGAAAACTTTTCTGCAAAATCTCCTTTATTTCTCTTCTTCAAATACGATCTCATTTCCTTTGACCAGACCAAGCTTATCTCTGGCAACTTCGGCTATATATTCATCCGTCTGCATGTACTCTTTCTGTTCATCTATTTCCTGTGTACGTTCCTGCTCACCTGCAATAGAATCTTCCAGCGCTGATGCCTTTGCATCGTATACAGCAATCCTCGCCTTAAGTGTCTGACTCTGATAAGTCAGTCCACCCAACAGAAGCAGAACAACAATAGCAATTGCTGCCATTCCAAGGTAGTTATTCGCTATTCTTTTTTTATTTTTTTTCTTTTTTGACTTTTTCAAAGCGTCTGCCCCTTCTATTACACCATAAACGTCTTTTCGTATGTCTACATGAAGAAATTTTACATCTTTTTACCAGAAATAGCAACCTATTTAACACAAAATTTGCAAAAATTCCACCAAAAGCAACACCTGCCAGCATAAAAAAGCGGATTCTGCCATAATTGCACTGATATAAAGCGGTAAAAAGCAGCAAACCAGCCAATAACCAGTACAAAATATCCACTGTACTGTTCCACATTCTGTCGCAGAACAAACGTCTTTTCAGCATATCGGTCAGCCTGTAAACAACAAGCATCCCTACTCCTGTTTCGAAAGCGCGAAAAAAAAGCAGTATTTCCAATCTGATATAACTGCTCATCTTACCGGAACATCCTTTTCAGCAAAGGTTCTTCTTTTTTCTGCGCATTCTTTGTCAGATAAGAAACACTGTTTACTTTTCCTTCAATCTCAGCCTCTCCCTTTTCGAGGTCAAGGCTTTTTACATGAAGCTGCTCTCCTTTGATCTGCACTTTCCCGGCCTCAGTCTGAAGCAATATCTCATTTTCATTAAACGAATGAATATCCTGAACACCTGTCAGTTTTCCATATTTACGCTCTTTTATCGTCAGACCGTGCACCTTGCCTGTCTTTTTTTCTTCCAACCCCACAGCTCCCATCCTGCATTTACTGTTAATCTATGTGAGAGCCCTGTCCAATAGACACAAAAACGATCAAAGATAGCGAAAAAGATTCTCTGCGTCTTCTTTACGAACCGTTTCTTTGATATCCAGCACCTCAACCTTTACGTTTTTGCTTCCAAACTGGATTTCAATCGTATCACCGGCTTTTACCTGTGCTGACGCCTTGGCCGGGCGGTCATTGACCAGCACTCGTCCGGCATCACATGCCTCGTTCGCAACCGTTCTTCTCTTGATCAGACGTGAGATTTTTAAATATTTATCAAGTCTCATATATACCTCCGGAAAAACAAAAGGGGGAACATATCTGTCCCCCCTAAAAGCACGATTTACTTATTCGTTTACCATATCTTTCAGAGCTTTACCAGCTTTGAATTTCGGAGCTTTAGAAGCTGCGATCTTCATTGTTTCACCAGTCTGAGGATTTCTTCCTTCTCTTGCTGCTCTTTCACTTACTTCAAATGTACCAAAACCAACTAACTGGATTTTTCCACCTTTTTTTAATTCGGATGCTACAACATCAGTGAAAGATTTTAATACAGCCTCTACATCTTTTTTGGAAAGGTTTGTTTCTTTCGCCATTGCTGCTACTAATTCTGTTTTATTCATGGTGTTCCTCCTCTAAATAACCTCATTCTTATTTATTGCGTAATGCTTCCTTGGCATATGCACGCTATTTACTATATATAAACCTTTTATGTCAAATTGTCAAGGCTTTTCGGCTTTTTCAGGCTCTTCTTCTGTCGCTTTTTCCAATTGTTTCAACTCTTCCCACGAAAGCCCGGCCAGCTGTTTATCCTCCGGTGAAAAGATCTTCGGATGCCGGAATTTCATTTTGGATGAAACGTCTCGGATCACATCCTCAACAGTAAAAAGTCCCTCTTCTTCCGCGATCACACTGTGAAGAGCCACCTGAAACAGCACATCTCCCAGTTCCTCACAAAGATTTGTGCTGTCATTTTCTTTTGAAAGACGGTCGATTCCTTCCAGTACCTCATTGCTTTCTTCCAGCAGATATTTTTTCAGGCTTTCATGCGTCTGCACACTGTCCCACGGACAATTTCGGCGTATTTTCCTGACAATTTCCATAAAATCATCAAATTCCCGCATATGCAAGTTTACATCATGGAGTCAACCATATCCAGAACAGCTTTGCCCATGACTGCTGATTTTTCATCCGCATCTGCCAGAGATGTACCTTTTACTCCGTAGTAGAACTTAACTTTTGGTTCTGTACCAGACGGACGAACACATACCCAGGCATCATTTGTCAGTTCATAATAAAGGACATTGGAATTCGGAAGTCCTGTCGGTGTAACTTCGCCTGTTTCCAGATTTTTGATCGTGTCTGCTTTGTAATCTCTTACAGCAACCACTTTGTGTCCTGCAAATTCTGCCGGCGGATTCTGGCGAAGTGAATTCATGATATCCTGAATCTTCTGCAGGCCTTCAATACCTTTCATAGTTACAGCTTTGATATCGTCTTTGTAATATCCAAACTGTTCATACATCTCGATCATTGCATCCCACAGAGTCTTACCCTGCGTCTTATAATATGCTGCCGCTTCGCAAAGTGCCATTGTTGCAACGATTGCATCCTTATCTCGTGCATATGTACCGATCAGGCAGCCATAGCTCTCTTCAAATCCAAAGAGATAAGATCCTTTTCCGCTCTTTTCAAATCCAAGGATCTGCTGTCCGATAAACTTAAATCCTGTAAGGACCTCGATCAGTTTTACACCATAACCCTTGGCAATTGCATCTGCAAGATTGGTTGTAACAATTGTCTTGATCAGTGCACCGTCCTCCGGAAGGCTTCCGTTTACGGCTTTGCGCTGGCTGATCTCATAGTTTGCAAGAAGGCATCCGGACATGTTTCCTGTCAGGTCATGATATTCTCCGTTTTTGTCTTTGACACGAACGCCAAGACGGTCTGCATCCGGATCTGTTGCAAGAACAAGATCTGCATCTACTTCTTTTGCAAGTTTCAGACCAAGTTCAAAAGCTTCTGCTGCTTCCGGATTCGGATAACTTACTGTTGGGAAATCTCCATCCGGAAGTTCCTGTTCTTTGACAACATAAACGTTCTCAAATCCAAGTTCTTTGAGGATTCTTCTTGCAGGAATGTTACCAGTTCCATGAAGTGGTGTGTACACGATCTTCAGATTCTTTCCTTCTGCCTGGATAGCATCCATATGAATAACCTGTTTCTTCAGTTCTGCCATGTATGCATCGTCCACTTCTTTGCCGATCACCTCGAAAAGGCCTGCTTTTTCAGCTTCAGCCTTGTCCATAGTCTTAACAGTATTCCAATCGGAAATTGCCTTAACTTCTCCCATGATTCCGCTGTCATGTGGCGGTGTGATCTGTGCACCGTCCTCCCAGTATACTTTGTATCCATTGTATTCCGGTGGGTTATGGCTTGCAGTTACATTGATACCGGCAACACATCCCAGATGACGTACCGCGAAAGAAAGCTCCGGTGTAGGTCTTAATGTCTCAAAGATATACGCTTTAATTCCGTTTGCTGCAAGACAAAGAGCTGCTTCCTGTGCAAATTCCGGTGACATATGGCGGGAATCATATGCGATTGCAACACCCTGGGATTTCTTGTCTACTTTTGCGATATAATTTGCAAGCCCCTGTGTTGCTCTTCTGACAACATAGATGTTCATACGATTGGTTCCGGCTCCAATGATTCCACGAAGACCAGCTGTACCAAACTCCAGATCCATATAAAAACGTTCTTTTATCTCATTTTCATCCTCTGCAATACTTTTCAATTCCTCTTTTGTTGCTTCGTCGAAGTATGGGTTTGCAATCCACTGCTCATAAACCTCTTTGTAATCCATACTAAAATACCTCCCTGTACAATGTATTTCCGACAGTTTCACTACTGTCTTTGATAGTTCTATATTATACACCTCTTCAGAAGAAAAAGGAAGCACAATATCGTTTCCACGCCTCCCGCTGTCGTATCAGATTTTGTAGTTTTTCTGTATTTTTCACAGAAATCCAGGTTTTGCGATGCGTATAATAATAATTTGCAAGTTTCCAGTATTTTTCAGGATAACTGAATCGAATCTTAAGATTTATCCATTCTTCTTTGCTCACGGGTTTTATCTCATGATATGCTTTCAGCATTTCTTTTCCAAAGCGGACATCCCAGTTATATTTCTCGAGAATCTTTCTCATGAAGCGATACAGATCAGCCATCTGCGTATCAAATCCCCAATGTTCAAAGTTTGTAACTGCAGTTCCACTTTTTAAGATCAAAACATTATGCTGGTTATATTCTCCGTGGCAGACTTCACCCTCCGTTTCTGCTTTCCGACGTAGCTCCTGATAACCAGACTCTCTTAATGCCGCATACGCCTCTTCTCCGTCTCTCAGGAAATCTTCTACTGTTGCCAGATATATTTTTTCAAAAGGACTGGATGCTCCCCGTTTTCTGATAAAACTGCGGATTTTTTTTAATTCCTGATTATGCCGCAGATATCCATTTTCCAATGACGGTTCTATATAATATTCTACAGTCGGTATATGCATGCGCTGATGCAGTTCTGCCATGGTTCGAATACTTTTGAAAATGTCTTCTTTGGAACGTGTATCGCATTCTCTGCCCTCATACCAGTACTGCATTGTATATGGAATGCCGTCACGGTCGCGGCTGACCAGGTTTTCTTCCTGATTTGGAATATAGCAGTCCACCTTGCCGCCCTGACTCTGGATCTGCAGAAGCAATTCCTGTTGTTTCTGTATTTTTTTTTCTGTTCCTTTGAATTCTTTTACGATGACAAGTCCTTTTTCTGTATGGCACAGAAGTCCGCCACGTGTCCGGGCTGTAGATTCGGCGGTGAGGCCATACTGCTCCAGTGTGCTGAGTCCATAATCATACAAATAAAAATCCCCCTCTTGATTTTGTACCTTCTATCTTATGTAGGGGGAATCCAGAAAATGTATGATCCATTAATTAATATTCTCTTTCCTTGCAGGAATTTCGACATACAAATGTACTGTCTAAATTTTTAATATTTTTCTTTATTTATAAATTCCATTAACTTCTCTTTTGTATTATCGGAAGGTTCTTCGAGCACATGTTCCAGCATCTCCTTCAACACCTCTCCGAGTTCCGGTCCTGGCTTATATCCGGCCTGGATCAAATCTCTTCCTGTCACGGCAAGTGTCTTTAACGAAACGCATTGTTTCTCCTCTACCACCTTATGATAACACTCTGCCACCCCTTTCAGTCGGGCAGATTTTTCCTCTCGGCGATACTCACTCTGGGCAAGCATATCCGCCTCCTGTACTTCGAGATACATCGGAAACAGATCTTCTCCGATCCGGTTCACCGCACGTCTTACCGAACGCATTTCCGGCATCGGGCGGTCGTCATGATATTTGATCAGTCTGGAGACTTTACTGATCGTATCGTTGTCAAATTTCAGCCGGCGAAGAATGCTTTTTGCCATTTTTTCACCTTCCGGTGCATGCATCTTGAAATGATCACGCCCATTTTCATCGGTCTTTCGCATCACTGGCTTCGCAATATCATGAAGTAGCATCGTCAGCCGAAGGACTTTGTCCGGCCGCACCAGAAGCAGACCGTGAAGAATATGTTCTCCTACTGTATAACAATGATGCGGCGTATTCTGTTCAGTCTCCATACATGCATCAAACTCCGGTAGAAATTCTCTGGTAATTCCGGTTTCATAAGCCACTCGGAGATAATCCGGATGTGGTGACACCAGAAGCTTCACCAGCTCTGTCTGGATTCGCTCTGCACTGACACATTTCAGATTCGGTGCCAGTGCCTGAATACCAGCCTTCGTTTTTTCTTCAATTGTAAATCCCAACTGTGCGGAAAAGCGCACTGCACGCAGAATCCGAAGTGCATCTTCATGAAAACGCTCCATCGGATCACCGACACAGCGTACGATTTTATGCTCCATATCTTCCATTCCATGAAAAAGATCTACAAGACCTCTTTCCGGATGATATGCCATTGCATTGATCGTAAAATCTCTTCGTTTCAGATCTTCTTCCAGACTCGAAGTAAACATGACCTGCTTTGGATGGCGTCCATCTTCGTAATCTCCATCCACACGATACGTCGTTACTTCATAGCCTTCTTTATCCATTAATACGGTCACTGTTCCATGCTGCAATCCGGTATCCACCGTGCGCTGGAACAGTTCCTTCACCTGCTGCGGAGAAGCAGATGTGGTGATATCCCAGTCGTTGGGGTTGCGTCCCAGAATAGAATCTCTGACGCATCCACCGACAACATAAGCCTCATAACCGTTTTCCTCTAAAATGTGCAGTATTTTTTCCGCATTGGAAGGAATCGTTAATTTCATATTAGTATGCTCTTCCCCAGTAAACCATCTTCTTAGCCGGTTTTCCGCAGCATACGCAGACATCGCTCAAGTGTTCCTGTTCAAACGGCATACATCTGGATGTTGCCTGAACATCTTCTTTGATCTTGTCTTCGCATTCACGGTTTCCGCACCACATAGCTTTTACAAAGCCAGGTTTGTTGTTGATGGTATCTTTGAATTCTTCATAATTCGTTGCAACATATGTGTGTGCATCACGATGTGCACGTGCGCGCTCCAGCATATCTTTCTGCATGGTATCCAGAACTTCCTGTACTTTGGCTGCAAGCTCTTCGAAAGAAACCACATATTTTTCTCTTGTATCACGACGACAGATAACAGCCTGTCCGTTCTCGATATCTTTCGGGCCACATTCGATACGAACCGGAATTCCTCTCATTTCCTGCTCAGCAAATTTGAATCCCGGGCTTCTGTCTGTGTCATCAACTTTAACACGGATGCCAGCTGCCTTGAGTGCTGCAAACAGTTCATCTGCCTTTTCCAGAACACCCTCTTTACGCTGCTGAATCGGAATGATAACAGCCTGTGTCGGAGCAATTCTCGGAGGCAGAACAAGTCCACTGTTATCACCATGAACCATGATGATTGCACCGATCATACGTGTTGTCATACCCCAGGATGTCTGATGCACATATTTCAGTGTGTTATCTTTGTCTGTGTACTGGATGCCGAATGCTTTTGCAAATCCGTCACCAAAGTTATGGCTGGTACCGGACTGAAGTGCTTTTCCATCGTGCATCAGAGATTCAATTGTGTAAGTTGCTACTGCACCTGCAAATTTTTCTTTGTCTGTTTTCTGACCTTTGATTACCGGAATTGCCAGAACTTCTTCGCAGAAATCAGCATACAGATTCAGCATCTGGATCGTTCTTTCTTCTGCTTCTTCTGCTGTTGCGTGAGCAGTATGTCCCTCCTGCCACAGGAATTCTCTGGAACGAAGGAACGGACGGGTTGTCTTTTCCCAACGTACTACAGAACACCACTGATTATAGACCTTCGGCAGATCTCTGTGGGACTGGATGTCTTTCTGATAAAAATCGCAGAACAGAGTCTCAGAAGTCGGACGAACGCAGAGACGCTCCTGCAGTTCATTCAGTCCACCATGTGTTACCCACGCTACTTCCGGTGCAAATCCTTCTACGTGATCTTTTTCTTTCTGCAGAAGAGATTCCGGAATAAACATCGGCATGTACACATTCTGCACACCTGTTTCTTTGAATCTGCGGTCCAGTTCATGCTGGATATTTTCCCAAATCGCATAACCTGCCGGTTTGATTGCCATGCATCCTTTTACACTTGTGTAGCCGCACAGTTCCGCTTTTTTGACAACGTCTGTATACCACTGTGCAAAATCGTCTTCCATGGAAGTGATCGCTTCAACTAATTTCTTTGCCATCGTTCTTTTCTCCTTTTTGATATGATGATGCCGGAATTAAAAACCTCCGACCAGATACATGCCGGGATAAAAAGCATCAAAAAAAGCCCTTCAGATCCCGGTAAAGGGACCGAAGGACTTCGGCGGTACCACCCTAATTAACAATTCCCAAAGGAACTGCTCTCTCTAGATCCTTTAACGCAGGAAACACGCCATGCTTCAATCACATGGAGCTCAGAGGCCGGTTCCATGATTCACGCACAGAATCCTCACACCATATGGATTCCTCTCTGAGATTGCTCCTCATGTACTATTCTCTTCATCGCTCATATTCTTATTTAAGATTGTGCAGATATAAAAAAATATCCGAACTTTCTTTATTTTAAATAAAATCTCTCCAGGTGTCAACCCCTCTCATCACAAAGAATTCCACCTTTTTCCTGCATTTTACACAGAAAGTTTGATTTCCCTTCCTGTCCGATTATATTTGTAATATCTTACCCCCGCTGCATCCAGCATCCTTTTGGATGCAATGACAGACGGTGTGTGCTCGTATTTGTCACAGTCATACACAACCGTTTTGATCCCGGCCTGGATGATCGCCTTGGCACACTCGTTGCACGGAAACAGAGAAACATAAAGCTTTGCTCCTTCCAGACTGCCACCACGATAATTCAGGATTGCATTCAGTTCGCTGTGCGTCACATACAGATATTTCGTATCCAGCGGATCCCCTTCCCGTGCCCACGGAAACTCATCATCGGAACAGCCCTTCGGAAAGCCATTGTATCCCATGGAAAGAATCTTGTTATCATTGCTGACAATACAGGCACCCACCTGTGAATTCGGATCCTTGGAACGCATTCCGGAGAGCATTGCCACTCCCATGAAATACTCGTCCCAGGAAATATAATCCTCACGTTTTTTGATATGTACAGCCACCGTAAAAACCTCCCCTGTTTTTAGATTTCCGGATAAGCGTCTGTGATATCTGTATCCTCTTCGATCTGTTTGATTCTGCGGATATGACGTTCTTCCTCTGAGAACGGTGTATTCAGGAATGTATCCACGATCTTGACTGCCAGTCCAGGTCCGACTACTCTGCCGCCCATTGCAAGAATATTGGCATTGTTATGAAGTCTTGTTGCCTCTGCACTGAAGCAGTCGGAACAAAGAGCTGCACGAATACCTTTGAATTTATTTGCTGTGATAGAAATACCGATGCCTGTTCCACAGATCAGAATACCTTTTTCACAGTCACCATTCTGAATCGCAATGGCTACTCTTTTGGCATAGATCGGATAATCCGTAGAATCTGTACTGTCACATCCGAAATCTTTATATTCGATATTGTTTTCCTCTAAATATTTAATAATCTCCTGTTTCAGTTCATAACCGCCATGGTCACATCCTAATGCTATCATTTATTTTCCTCCTGTGCATTTATGATTTTATGTCCGGCCGCCTTTAAAAGACGATTCATAATCGCCTGGCCCATCTTTGGCGTGTAAAACGCTTCTGAATAAATAACATCCACTCTGTCATCATCGAAATCTCGTAAAACCTCGTACAGATGATGAGCGATCGTTTCCTCTTCTTCTCTGCTGCCGATGCTAAGAACATCCGCATGCGCATAACGCGCCTTCGTTTCATCTGTTGCAATGACACCGACCTTAAGGCCTTTTGCAACTGCTTCGTCCGTCAGGTGATTGATGCATGCAACAACGTCCTCTTCATTTCCTTCTATAATAGAAAGATCTGCTTTAGGCGCATAATGACGATATTTCATTCCCGGTGCTTTCGGATGTACACTGCTGTCTGTGATCAGAAGTCCCTTATCCATCCGTACATCTCCGAGTGTCTCCTGAAGCATTTCCAGTGAAATATAGCCCGGACGCAGAACGACTGGAACCTCCTCCGTGAAGTCAACGATTGTGGATTCCAACCCGATTCCCACCTGTCCACCATCAATGATCATATCAATGGCATCGCCAAGATCTTCTTCCACATGTTCTGCCATCGTCGGACTTGGTCTGCCTGACGTATTGGCACTCGGTGCTGCCACAAAACCACCACCGGCCTTTATCAGTTCCTGTGCAATCCTGTCACTTGGGAACCGAACCGCAACACTGTCCAGACCACCGGTAGTCTCCCGTGGCACGATATCCGCTTTCGGGAGAATCATGGTAAGCGGTCCCGGCCAGTATTTCTCGGCAAGGATCTTTGCTCCCTCAGGTATCTCTGTCGTAATCTTCTCTAACTGCTCCAGCTCTGCGATGTGTACGATCAGCGGATTGTCTGACGGTCTTCCTTTCGCTGCGTATATTTTCATGGAAGCCTGCGGATCCAGTGCATTTCCACCAAGTCCATATACAGTCTCGGTAGGAAACGCGACCAGTCCACCCGCTTTCAAAATGTCTCCTGCCTTTTTTATGGCATCCATATCCAGGTTTTCACCCGTCATAGCCACAACTTCAGCTCTCATAATAATAAGTCCTCTCCTTGAATTATATTGACTACAAACTCCCAATAATGCTAGTATATTATAGACTAAATCCCAGAATTATACAATAGAAAAACTCCCCGGATACCGGAGAGTTCCAACTACAATGCCTTAGGATCATTTTATATGATGTCGGGTCAAATCCCCCGACTATGCCACTTATTCACTGACGAATATAAATTCCCTGGGATTCGATAAAATCATTCAGTTCCTGGAGACCATCCTATGCCCAGGTATCTGACATCTGGAATTCTTCCGGGAAGAACATTTCCGTTGCAATCCGGATTCCGGTCTCCGTCTTAAAGATTTTCTTCACACTCTTTTTAATCGATTCCGTCTCCAGGTGATCTTCAAAATAATTCACCAGAAAATCAGCCTCCACAAGAATCTGATAATCCATTCCATCAATATCCGTGTATGTATGATGGTGTCCAACAAGATAGGATACCCTGTCGATCACATCCTGATCAAACCCAAGGTTCTTCAGCATTTTCTCTGCCTCTGCCGGACCTTCCTGCTCCTGGAGTTTACCGTCACATCTGCCAAATTTAGCCTCCGCCGGGCGGATTCCAATATCATGTACATAAGCTGCCGCTTCCAGAATATAGAGCAGCTTCTCATCCAGATGCTCTTCCTCCCCGATCAGCTTAGCAAAGCTGTGCACCTTTATAAAGTGCTGGATTCTCGCCGGGTCATCTCTGTAAAACTCAATCATCATGCTGCAAAGATTGTTTAATCTACTCATGAAAATTCCTCCTGTCCGACTGTGATGTCTTCAAATGATTATCCCAATACCACCTTGCAATTCTTTTTGTAACAGGCAATTCCATATTTAATAATATTACGCATGCCATCGTCCCGGAGTCTGGCAGTGTAATCCCTGTCCTCGATCTGCTTCAGTGCTTCCTCGCAGGCGGCATCCATATTTCCGTTCTCGGCATATTTCAGCTCAATCACTATTCCGGTACGGTTATCCGGCACCTCCACCAGAATGTCACTGTATCCAATTCCGGACTCCGCATTGGATTTGATCAGCCAATTAGACTTATAACCAAGAAGCCCCAGAAGAATTCCATGATAAAAATTCTCTTTTTTTGCGGGAGCTGTATCTCGGATACTGATCGTATTCCAGAGATAATCACCAAACAGTTCTTCAATCTTCTTAGGATTCTGCCTTGGAAAAGCATTACAAAACTCATTCAGAGTCTCTCCGTCACTTTGGGAAGTTTCTCTAAACCACTCCCGAATCTGTTTGATAAACAGCCTGCGGATTTCCAGATTCGGAATAGCCAGTTTAAATGTATCTGTGCCAACCTGTCCTCTCTGCGTCAGATAACCAGTCGTAAAAAGCACACTCCATAGATTCTCAATACTGCTGTCCAGCTCACTGTATGTCAGTTCCTGTCGAATTTCTTTCACGATTTCTTCACCGGAAATCAGCTTCTCGATCTCATTTCTTGTTCGCGTATCCGCTTTGTCAATAAACCTGCGCACCATGGCATTTCCGCTCGTATTTGACCAGTAATCCTGTGGATGCGCCTCGGAATCTGCTTTTAACAGATCACAGTAATTGATCACATCCCACGGACAATATACTTCTACATTTCCAAACCGGTAGCCATCATACCACTCTTTAACTTCTTCATATCGTCCAGACAGATCATAATACGCAAGCATGTCTCTTACTTCTGCATCTGTGAAGCCAAAATATTCATCGAACCTGACATCTGTGAGGGTCAGAACCTTCAAATTATTTAAGCCTGTAAAAATACTTTCTTTAGAAATTCTCAGGCACCCTGTCAAAACAGCGAAATAAAGATCCGGATTTGTCTTCAATGCATTGCCGAAGATACTTCTGATCAAAGACACCATCTCATCATAATATCCATACTGAAAAGCTTTGTCCAAAGGCACATCATATTCATCGATCAAAAGAATAACCTGCCTGCCATAATGCCTGCCCAACAATGATGATAAAATCTTAAGGCTCGAAACAAGCGCTTCCGTAGTCATAACAAACAGACCATTTTCCGATGTTCCAATTTCGATAAGCTGTCTGTAGAGTTTCTTATCCGCATCAGATAGAGCAGAGCTTTCTTCCAAAAACGAAAACCTCAACGCCTCTGTTCCTATAACTGTCTTCAGTGCACCGCAGGCCGCCTGAAAGGATAATCCCTCCACACTTTTCAGACTGATAGAAATCACCGGAAACTGCCCCATATACTTTGTACAGATTTCTTTGTTCTCAGAAATCTTCAGACCATCAAACAGGGCAGGATTACTTCCTATTTCAAAGAAGGTCTTCAACATGCTCATATTCAGGGATTTGCCGAAACGCCTTGGGCGAGTAAACAGATTTACTTCACTTCGATTCTGTAGCAGTTCTTCAATCATCCCGGTCTTATCAATATAGTAGAATTCCGATCGATCCAGTTTTTCAAAAATGTCTATTCCGATCGGCAGCTTCTTACGATCTGTCATGCTAGCACCTCCCCAAAGCCTAATAGAAAAAGGTTCCATGAAACCACTAATATATAAAATTAATGATATCATGAAACCATTTTTCCGTAAAGCAATTGTTTATTCCACCGTCACGCTCTTGGCGAGATTTCGTGGCTTATCTACATCCATGTGAATATTCACAATTAATAATAAAAGTCAGTCCTTCTCGTATTTCTCAATCATACATTGGTGTTCTTTGGTACCCTTATCATAGTTGATACCCACAAGCAAAATGTCACCAGTATAATTCAGGATTGACTCAGGATACTGCTTATCTTTTATTTGCTGCAAAGCGGTTGCAGAATCCTTATTCCACTTCAATTCAACAACCATTGCCGGATAAGATGCGCTATATTCTGGCTTAGGTATGAATACAAAATCAGCAAATCCTCGACCTGTTGGCAATTCCCGAATCGGCTTAAAATAATACTGCATTGCACTCAAGTATGCAAGCGTCAATACACTGCTCAGCGAATTTTCATTATGATACTGGATTACCGACACATACTCATTATGGATTTTTCCAATTTGTGCAGCGACTGCCATTCCATCCATGTCCAGTGTTGCATCAAGCAGATGTTCTGAATCTTGCTGGAAGGCCAGCATCTCATTCCATCCTCTACTTTCAACTGCAGCAGTGAGTTCCTGGCGAATCTCTTCATTGGGAACAAAAGCAGTCTTCAATTTTTGATTGTACCCAAAATAACCCAGATGAATCATATAAGTCAACACATCGTCCCTGCTTTTTATATTAAGTGTATCATTCTTGAATGTCGCTGTGTTCACCTTGACTTCTGCACCCGACAGCATCTCGATGATGGCTGTTTTAAGTCCATCAAAATCCATATTAATCAGTGGCACGATTGCATCATAAGAAGCAGTTTCTGACCAATAACTTTTGAATTCTCCTCGGAGCATCACACTGACAACTGCTCTGGGATTATAAACTTGATATTCATTCAGGAGATAGCCGTCATACCACCGCTTCACCTCATCAAAATCTTGCTGATACTCCTTCGCCAGTTTCTGTACCTCATTTTCAGTAAAGCCAATATATGGAGCAAGTCTGCTTGCACTCAGCATTGTAAATTCGTCAAAATTATTCAGTGCAGACTGCGTTTTTTCCTTTTTGATTGGAAGGATGCCAGTCAGATATGCAAGCTGGATATACTTTGTTGGTTCTGTTCCTTTGAACATTCCTCTAAGGAAGTTGATATAGTCTTCCTGCGCCTTTGTATTAGTGGCTTTATCACGAATAAGAACATCCCATTCATCAATAATGACAATAAACTTTTTCCCTGTCAAAGCGTTGATCTGTGATAAAGCTTCTGGCAGGGATTTAGCATCCTCTGAAAGAGCATCTGGATAGTACTCCTTAAGCTCTGCGATCGTTTTCTCAGAAATATACGGAACTACCTGATCTGCTCCCCCCGCTGGTTCCATGCACCATTGAATATCAAGATGAATTACATCAAACTGGTTTAGATACTTCTTGAAATCTGCGCTCTTGCTAATTTCAAGATCAGCAAACAATCCTTCTGAATCGCAACCTCTGCTGTAATAAGCTGTCAGCATATTGGCTGTAACAGACTTCCCAAATCTTCTTGGACGACTATTGCAAATATAGCCTTGCAGCGTATTTAACACCTTATTTGTATAATTAATGAGACCACTTTTATCTATATATATTTCGGAATTCAAAGCAACCTGGAACGCAGAATTGTCTGGATTAACAAACATTCCCATTATGCAGCACGCTCCTTTCTTTGGCGGCATGATGAGTCATGCCTGTTGTGCTTTGATTTTAACATCTAACATCCCAAATAGCAAGTTGATACCCCAGCGCAGAATAACTATTTTTTCTCCCAGATGAAACACTAATATGTGAACTTGAGGCATTTTTTGTTTGTTTATTCCACCGTCACGCTCTTGGCGAGATTTCGCGGCTTATCTACATCCAGTCCTTTTGCCACGCTCACGTAATATCCGAGCAGCTGCAGCGGCACCACTGCCAGGCTTCCTGCAAAGTACTCATCGATTCGCGGCACATACACGGCAAAATCCACTGTCTCTTCAATCTCATATTTCCCATAAGTTGTCAGGCCCAGCAGATATGCGCCACGGCTTCGGCACTCAACCATATTACTCATGGTCTTCTCATACAGTTTACTCTGTGTCAGCACACCGATCACCAATGTTCCCGGCTCGATCAGACTGATTGTTCCATGCTTCAGTTCTCCCGCAGCATATGCCTCTGAATGGATATAGGAGATCTCCTTTAATTTAAGACTGCCCTCCAGGGAAACCGCATAATCAATTCCCCTTCCGACAAAGAACACATCATGCGCACCGGCATATTTAGCCGCAAACCACTGCAGTCTCTCTTTGTCTTCCAGTATCTTATTGATCTTCGGAACGATCGTGAGCAGTTCTGAAATATAATATGCATACTGCTCTTCCGTGATCTTGCCTCTTACAAACGCAAATTCTACCGCAATACAATACATTGCAGCAAGCTGTGCACTGTAGGCTTTTGTTGTTGCAACCGAAATCTCCGGACCTGCAAGCGTGTAGAACACCTTGTCCGCTTCACGTGCAATACTGCTTCCGACCACATTCACGATAGCCAAAGTTGTCATTCCCTTTTCCTTTGCAAGACGAAGCGCCGCCAGCGTATCTGCTGTCTCGCCGGACTGGCTGATCACAATAACAAGCGCATTCTGATTCAATGCCATCGGTCTGTAACGGAATTCCGACGCCAGCTCCACTCTCACTGGAATTCGAGCCATATCCTCCAGGACATATTGTGCGGCCATACCTACATGCCATGCTGATCCACACGCCACAATATAGATCTGCTCAAAACTCAGGATTTCTTCCTTCGTTAATTCCAGCCCTGAAAAGTCAATGGCTCCATCTTTAATAACAGAATTCAGAGTATCCTGAATAGCCTTAGGCTGCTCATGGATCTCTTTCATCATAAAATGCTCAAAGCCTGCCTTCTCAGCCGCTTCCGCATCCCATTTGATCTGAGTCGTCTGTTTCTCAATCTCTTCACCATTAAGATTGTAGAAATGCGCCTCGCCCGGTGTCAGTCTGGCAAACTCCAGATTTCCAATATAATAAACCTGTCTGGTGTATTTGAGGATTGCCGGCACATCAGAAGCCACATAAGTCTCCCCGTCTGCAATACCAATGATCATTGGACTGTCCTTTCGAGCCACCCAGATCTCACCCGGATAATCCCTGAACATCAGCTCCAGTGCATAAGAACCACGGACACGCACCATTGTCTTTGCGATTGCATCCACCGGACCAAGATTATACTTTCTATAATAATAATCCACCAGCTTGATCACAACTTCCGTATCTGTCTCACTATAAAAAGTATAGCCATGCTTTAACAGCTTATCTTTCAACTCCGCATAATTCTCAATGATTCCATTATGTACTCCGACTACTTCGGATTCCACTTCACCGGAACCAGAACGCGTACAATTACCAGAAACATGCGGATGTGCATTAATCTGGCTTGGCTCGCCATGCGTTGCCCAGCGTGTATGCCCAATTCCACAGGTACCTCGAAGAGCCCTTCCCTCATCCGTTTTTTCAGCCAAATTTCCAAGACGTCCCTTCGCCTTTACAACCTCCGCCAGCTTGTCACCATCACGAACAGCGATTCCCGCTGAGTCATATCCCCTGTATTCCAGCTTTGACAGCCCACTCAGAAGAATCGGTGCCGCCTGCTGCACGCCAGTAAAACCAACAATTCCACACATAAAATCTTACTCCTTTTTTATAGATATCCACACATCTCCAGTATCTTATTGCATTTATAATGTTGGTCTAATATGGTCGTTTTCCAAGAAATAGATTTAACAAATATTTAATTTTACTTGGAAAATTTCTCGTACAAAAAACTGCTTTATGAAGTCCCTTGTATGAATATATTTTTTCAAATTTATAGAATTTTTCATTTCTCTTCCTTGATTCATAATACATAGGATTATTTCCTACAGCTTTTTCTTTATCATACTCAAAGATCATAACATTTGACAATCTATTAAGTACTTTTTCACCCTTATCAGTATGCGTTACCAAAACTGATGTACCATATCTATTGTACCCTTTATCCTCTGGCAACAATCCCCAAAAATCACCCAAAGTGATATCCGAACAATGATTAGCATCTTTATATTTACATTTATAACATCGTTCAGTTCCATATATTCTAAAGGCTCTTCCAAAATCTGTACTATACAACGGTTTAATATGTTCTTTACCATTAGAAAAAACTGCTCTTAAATAAACAGGCTTCCAATAAGGATGCTTATATCTTACAGAAAAATCCACCAAAGTACTATTATACTTATGTTCTAAAAATTGGATATACTCTTTTTGCACTTTTGCTTTTATTGGCCCCTGGCAGATAAAATCCAACGTAACCAACTTGTCAAAATCTTGACATTTATTTTTCTTAAGAAAGCTAATTAAATTTCCAATATCGCAAGGCGTACCTATAAATAATACTTTTCTTTGATTGAGCAGCACATTATATACACTTTTAAAAACTCCTACACCATCTATTACTTTTTCTGTTGTGATATATTTAGATCCGTTTAATAATGAAAGATTTTCTAAGTTATCGATTTTAACATATTTTGCACAAAAAAAATCATTTGAATACCTGATTCCAAATACAACTCCTCCCGATAAAATAATTTGCTCAGAAATAGCATAAGCCATACCACCTGAAGATGATAGTTTTAACTGTTCCTCGTTATTCAGATAAGCTGCATAATATTTCTCATTCATGCCTAATACCACCCAATCTTAATTTTTTACGCAATAGTACAACTAATAGTCTATACACAAATACCACAACTTCAGTAAAACTTGTCAAGCCACACACTGTATATACATTAAGAATCCCTAACATCTTAATAATTACAAGCCCACAAATTTGAATACACATGCCAATTACATTGGATCTATTTGCATATTTCACGAGCCCTAATGGAGACATAACAGGAAAGGCTATTATATATGTAGGCAATATTACCCATGCAATAGGTAACAATAATCTAAGGACATTTCCTGCCTCAGCATATTCATTTCCGAAAGCAATGACACACAATGGTTCGGCAAAAATTCCTACTAATATTACACCTAATGTTATAACAGGCATAAAAATCATTAAAATTTTTTTTACAATTTTAAAATTTTTGTTTTTCAACATGTATGGATATAAACTATCTGCAATAGGTGAAGATGCCATCTTGGATAAAGTAATCACTTTGTCACTTGAAGTATAATAACCAACAATAGGAGAATTACCGTATATTTTTCCTAAGATAATTACATTTAAAGCCTGATAAAACGTTGATGCAAATCTAGATATAAAAAATGGGATACTATTTTTAAAAAATACCTTAATAGAATTCATTTTAGGCAAATTATATGAAATCTTATATCTAATTTTGATATCTAAAATTGAGAATACTAATGCACAAATACTTCCAATCAAAAAAGAAATCGGCACGAAAATATAATCTTTTTCACTTTTAACGCAAACAAATATCAGTAATGTAAAAATAACTCTTATTGCCACTGTTCTAATTGAAGTGATTTTCATATCTTCAATACCACGATAATAATAATCTGGTAAAAGTGCATTAGCTAAATATGCAATTAAATAAATAAATATAATATTCGCATTTATAGAATCAAAAAAATCCCCAAAGAACAATAGCATAAATACTGAAGCTACAATTAATGATAATACTATTTTTATTATCGATACAGAAGATATGACATTGGCCGCTAATACTTTATCATTTCGATTTTCACTAATTACCTGAGTAGCTGAAAGAATAAAACCAAAGTCAAGTATAATTTGAACATAAGACATGTAACCTTGTGCAAGCCCAATTCTGCCATAAATAGTTGGGCCTAAAACCCTAGTTAAATATGGAATTGTAAGGACATTCAGAACCTGTACAGAAATTGTCATTAAATATAAAAAACCTGTATTACTTAATAATTTCTTGTTACTACTACTAAGTTTCATAATACTTGTATTAAATCCTCTCTGTGTAATTTATAGGGGTCTTTAATGAGAACTAGATTTCACCAATTTCTTTATAGTACAGTACATTTTTAGAAATTCTCTATAACTCAATGACATATTGCCGTATATTCCAACGTAACAGAGTCTAAATATCCCCTTTAATATTTACATTCCATCAATCTTTTATATGTAAACGCATTCTATTCTAATGTATATTGGTGCTTTTCACCGCTTCTAAAACCCAATTTTTTGTATCTATACGAGAACAATTTACTTTTTCACTTACACTTTTATAGTCAATCGTATTATACTCATCGACATCTAAATCAATACGATTTTCTAACCCTAGTTCATTTAATAAGTGTTTTACTCTTTCAGGATTTTCCACATTCTCTATTGCGACAAATTCTTTTTCAAGGTTAATAGACAAAGCAACTCCATGAAATGAATCTGTAATCATAAGGGTGGAGTTATTCAATAAATATAAAAAATCAGCTATTGTTGCTCCAAGAATTAATTTATCATATGGAGTACTTTTCGCACGACTAAATTGGATTGCTAAAATCGGTATGTTAAGTTTTCGAGCATATTTTTCGATAATTGAGTAATATTTTGTCGATCTTTTATTTGAACTAACAAAATAAGTTAGTATATATTTCGATGGAATTTTATTTATCGTACTTTTCTTCATTAGTTTAATCCATTCTTCCTTTTCTAATAAGAAAGTAGGATCTACAGTTATTTTTATAGGCAATTCAGTCAAATCACATAATTGCTCATATGCAAATTCTTCTCTAACGCTAATTGCATCAAAAGTGCGAAATGCTTCAGTAAAAATATGCTTATCCGTTTCTCTAACAGTGTCACTTCCTAAACTGGTCGAAAGTGATATCTTTTTTTCACAATTTCCAAACTGTAACAAAAAAGCAGAATCAAGTTTGCCATAAGTCCTATTCGGATTCCATAACTGGTCACTACCAGCAACTAAAATATCATATTTTAGATTTTTCATATCTGTTGATGAAGTATATTCCTTTGAAGACAATTTATAATAATCATACAAATGATTACCAAAACCTTTCTTATAATAAGTGACTCTTCCAAAAATAATAGCTTTAAGAAAAGAAATAAAATATCCAGAAATTCTATTTTTTTCCTTAAATGCCAATTTAGTTGTCTGATTTTCAAGCCTATTTGCATAATTAATTATATATGCGTCAAAACCTTCTTTTTCAAAAAAACGTTCTGTTGCATATGCCTGCAGCCACACACCATAATTATACGATTTAAAATAAGTAACTATTCCAACTGTTTTCATCTTGTTCTCCTAATATTATATAGATACTATGATATTCCAAAACCATATCGTAATAGGGTTACAAAAAAACGCATTAATTATCATTGAAGTTATTTTTGAATATATAACCAAATCACGCATTGTCAGTACGAAATATATTGGTGTCATAAAAAGCAGCAGCAATCGCACATAATAAAATATATTTTTTCTATGTAAATTATTAGATACTCCTAAAATAATAACACCATTAAACAAAACAATTATAACTAGAAATCTCCAATATTCTGGCATATACATTGGCACACAGGCAAATCCCATTATATCTACCAAAAAAAGATAATTAATAATATTAATTCTAGCTTTTACAAGATTGTTATATCCGATTATACTCGAATTCAACGTTTTCAGATTTCTGAACATAAGCACTGTTATGATTATACATTCTAAGACTAAAATCATCTTCATTAACTTCATTGATCCACTACTATGTACAGCCATTGCCCATGCAGAATCATAATTATTGTAATATCTATTCCCCTTATCTAACATGCTTACTATCAATTGCACAACAACATTTCCACTAGCAATACCACCTAAAAATCCTGATAAATACCCAACTACAAATTTCATCGAAATAATAAGTACAAGTAAAACCCATTTTATCTTTTTTGTAAAAGGCAATATTATCCTAAACAACACTAGTAAAATTGCACTAGCATGCATAAAACATGGAATTACATATAAAAATATTGTAAGCGCATCTCTTTTTTTTAAATATAGTTCTCTAAAAACAGCATAACAAATCAAAGAAAAAGCGAATACATTTCTTACATTATTTACTAGAAAATAAAAATTAAGATTCAAAAGTAAAAAAAGTAATGAATAAAAACTCTCTTTATGCATAATCTTATTATCATTTGCAATTCTATAATTAACATTCAAAGCGATATAGACTACTGAAAACACAGATATTGCCTGTAAAAGATTAGGCTGTGATATTTTTCCCAAAATCCAACATAATGCCATAAAAGAATACAAATTACCTTCACCATATAAATTGTAATTTGCTGCATCAATAAATGACATCTGTTTTACTTGTTGAATAACCTGATGATATCTTACCAAATCAGAATCAACTGTAGGTATATAACAATATGCAAATACTGCCATAGCATATGAAATACAAAACACATTAATTTTCCAATTATTATATCCCTTATAAAGACAAAATAATGCTAATATTATTCCTATAGGAGGACATATTATGATAAGAGCAATCATTATTAATCCGTTAATATAATCATGATTCTCTTTTACGCTCTCTTGATAAACCATTAAACCCAATCACCTTTTATAATTTTCATTTTAATCATAAAATTTCTTTGCCACCTAAATATGGTAGGATTTGTACATAAAACAGTAGCATAATACTTTATTTTTATACTAAGCTTTCTACAGCTAATAATCCTTATTAAATTTTTTCTTGATATTGCTACTGTTTTTTTAAATATTTGTTTATACTCAGTATTATTCATATTTATTCGTGTTATTAATTGTAAAACTGCGTTTTGATAGATTAATGCTGATAAATACTCCCATTCTGAGTAATTCTTTTTTAGATATGCTTCAATTTCATTACATACTTCAAAAATCCTCATATGTTTTTCTGATAAGTTGCTGGCAGTAATGCTTCCATCACGCCTAATATAATGGTAATTGTTTCTTAAATCGGTAACAACTATTTTATTAGCCTCATCAAGAAATAAATACATACTAGCAGAATCTTCATAATAACCATCTGGGAATTTATATTTATCTAATATTTCTTTTTTAATTAATTTTGCACATGCTGACCAACTCACTTTTTTTTGAATATAAACTTGCCAGAAGGCTTCTCTATTGTTTATGAGCCTAGTTTCAATTTCTTCTTTATGATATTTGGAAGTCTCTTCTTCTGTCATTAAACATATTTTTGTTAAAACAATTTCCGCATCATATTTCATTGATATAGAATAAAGATCCTTTAAATAATCAGCAGATACATAATCATCCGAATCAACAAATGTTATATATTTCCCTTGTGCATGCATTAAACCATGATTTCTTGCACTGGATAATCCCCCATTTTCTTTATGAAATACTTTTATGATGTTAAATTCCACCCCATATTTATCTGCAATAGTTCCAGACCCATCTGTTGATCCATCATCTACCAAGATTATTTCATATTTGTGGTCAAATTTTTGGCTCAACAAGCTGTTTATACATTTCTCTAGATAATTTTCAATATTGTAGATTGGAACTATAACGCTTATTTCAACTTCAAACATAGCCTTGTATATGCTCCTTTTACCGAATAATCGGATAAATATAATCTTCGATATTTTCCGAATATTTATGTTGTAATTCATAATTTTCAAAAACTAAATTTACAAACCCTATATAACTAGAACCATTTTTCCGTTTTTCAACTGAATCACCTATTTTCTTTTCAAGTTCAATACTAACTACATACGGTCTAATATCTTCTGAGATATACAACCCATTTAAAATACCATCTTTGTTTCCAAAAATTGTATGCCGCGTGGCATATTTTTGTTCAAATTGTTCATTCATTATATTATCAAAATATTCGTCATCACCCACAGCTGTTGTAACTAATGCCTTATCCAAATCAATTCCTGTTGCCAATTTCACATATGCAGGCAAACCATGTCCTCCTTGTCTAGCATTAATTTCAATGATAAAAAGCAAATCATCTTTATTAAAGTATGCTTCAATATTGTATTGCCCATGCCGAATTTTCAATTTATCAAAAATTTCTATTAATGTCTTTTCAATAATTCGCATATGTTTTTGCGAATCAATATATGGAGACATATAAGTCATGGGAACCATTGGAAGTTCTTTGCTCCGCTGAGTAAAAAACAAGCCACCAAAAAATATTTTACCTTGATTGAGAAAAACATCACCCTCTAGGACAATTAAAGATGACATTTCAACATATTCTTCAATAGAACACTTTTTATTACGCGAATAATTCATACAAGAGTTTACAGTTTCTCTTATTTTTTCAACATCCAGACTTTCAAATTTTTCAGTTCCTCTTGTACCTGAACATTTAACGGGTTTAACAATAATAGGAAACTCAAAATCACTTAGCATATTCGATAATTCATCAATATTTTCTACTATTGCATGTTTGGGTGCATATAATCCAATCTCTTGTTGAAAATCCCTAAACATTTCTTTTGAATTTAATATAGATATACTTTCTCTGCTATTCCCCCTTAAACCTAATTCAGAAGCTATTATTGCAACATTTTCCATTATTGCTTCTGAATTTGAAATAACTCCATCAATTTTTTCTTTAATTGCTATTTTAAGCAATTTCTCATCATCAATCGTATCCACTTCATAAAAAGAATCAGATAAACTTCTTCCTATACAATTTGGATTTTTATCACAAAGAATAACAATATATCTACATTTTTTTGCTGCTTTTAATAAACCAATTTGATTAGGTCCTCCACCTAAAATCATTATTTTTTTCATAATTCACTTCCATTCCCGCAAAACGCTTACAATCCTCTGCATATCATCATAATCATACCTTTGATCAATAGGAAAACATAAAATATGATCATATATTTTTTGTGTTTCTAAAGAACACTTTTCAATATTATGTGATTTTTTCCAAATAATTGGGCAATATATATCATTTTGTGCAAGATATTTTTGCAAATCTTCTCTACATTTATTTTCAGATATTAGCACTGGTAAAAACAATGGACATATTGCTATATCTTCAATATATCTAGGAATATATAAAAAATTTATTTTTGATAATTTTTCATATAAATATTTATAATTCTGTTGTCTTCTCTCTGTAATCTCCCCTGCATCTACTCCATTTAAAATTTCTAATCCAATATCACTCATCGAAACTAATTTATCATTCTCAGAAATCAAATCATTCAACTCAAGATATAATTTTCTGAAATTATCTTTTATACTTTTATTCTTAATTTGAAAATACTGTTTTTTTAAATCATATGCTTTAAGAGCAATTTGAGTAAGTTCTTCATTCGATGGTTCAATATTGTCAATATTTATTATTTGTCGAGAAATCAAAACTCCTCCATCAGGGATTGCAAAAAATTTACGAAAACTTGCAACATAATAATCAGCAACAGTATGTCTAATATTTGAGATTAACGACTGAGTAATATCTTCGATTATAATCCCACCCTTATTTTTATATTTTCTCAACACATCATCGCATTTGCTATTTAATGCTTCGAATCCAAAATAACTTTGAATAACAATTACTGATGGATTATAATCTAATATATATTGTTCTAATTTCTCCGGATTGACTGAAAAATCTGTTTCTATAGAATAATAGTCTACTTTCCACCCATTTTCATACCATGGTTCTGACTCTGTTTCACAATGATATGCTGGAAATAAAATATTTTTACGATTCACTTTAATGTTATCGCTTATTGCCTTAAAAGCATTTCTACCTGATTTGAGAAAAATCTTATTAAACTCTGGAGACTCCCACCAAAACTTTATTTTTCTTTTTTTGTTTAAATCATATTCCCAAAAATTACTTCCAATTTCACTTTTCATTTTTTCTGCCCTTCCTACAACTATTATACATAAGAAGCTACTTTTAAATTTTTTGATATGGTAAGTACAAAAATATAACTATGCTTTAACATTCATTTCTTTCCGTTCTATATCTAATGCATCATGTACTTTTCTACCACTAGAATCTACTGTTCCCTGTGTAGCATCCGTTATATCTTCATGAAATAACACTTTTTTGATTGTCATAAAAATTATTTTTAAATCAAGTGTAAAAGAAAGATGATTTACATAAAAAACATCCAAACTAAAAATTTCTTCCCACGTAATAAAATTTCTTCCATTAATCTGAGCCCATCCAGTTAAACCAGGTCTAACATCATGCCTGTGTCTCTCATTTTCAGTATAATATGGTAAATATCTTACTAATAAAGGACGTGGCCCAATAATAGACATATCACCTTTTATTATATTTAATAATTCACCAAGTTCATCCAATGATGTTTTTCTAAGGAAATTTCCATATCGGCTATTTCTTTCATTATCCGGAAGAAGATTTCCCTGATCATCTTTAACATTAGTCATTGTTCTAAATTTAATCAACTTGAATATTGTTTCATTGCGCCCTGGTCTCTCTTGTACAAAAAATGGGTTTCCTTTCATTACAAGTGCACCTATAATAATCAGTAATATAAAAAGTGGAGAAAGAATAACAAGTGCAAAAAAACTTAATATAAAATCAATAATCCTTTTAAATACTTTCGAATACATACATTGCTCCTCTATCGCAAATAAATTGTAATTATTTTGATTCAAATCACAATTTTGTTTTTGGATCATCAAAAATTTCTTCATTTTCTAAAATAATAGGTTCAATATCAACATCTCTAAGAAAAATATATGGTTTATCATAATGATGATACTGATCTCTTCTCACATTATTGCAATTACCATCTTCCATAATTCTTATTGTATCTTCAATTAAATCAAACCCAACATGCGCCATAACACCAGCATATGCCATATGGCGAATATTAATTTCCGTAACTTTCATTTCTCCATTTTTATCTTCTTTTAAGTCGAATGATAAAATCCCATGTGCCGGTACGCCTAATTTTTTTTCTAAATATTTAATACAATCGTCACAAAACCTATTTATTCTATCTTCATTTAAAAAACGAGCAAAATGTGTATTTCCTGTTACATGAGATGGAGCTGTATTTGCCATAACATATTCAACACATTCAAGTGCAGCACCTTTAATGTATTCGCCATTGTAATAAAGCATTTCATTTGCCAAATGTCTTCCTGTAAGAAATTCACTTACCGTAAATTCAGGAATACTCTCATTTATAAACAACCAACTTTTATAACTGCTAATATCATCCAAACGTAAAGAGCCTAAACCACCCGTTCCTTCTGTTGCGCGAATCCAACACGGAAATCCTATTTCATTTTCGACATCCTCAAATCGCGGATTTTCTTGAGTAACTTTGATTGTTTTCGGAATAAACACAGTACCTGCAAGAAGATCTGCCATTATAGACTTATCTCTTAGTGATTCTGATAACAACTTACTTCCCATAAATACCGGGCAAGGAAATCTACCATTTTTTTCATAATATGCTCCCCATTCTACAATTTCGCTTTCCGGTTGAACAAATGCATAATCAATGTGTTTTTCTTTTACAATTTTTTCAATCCATGAAAAATACTCTAAATCAGTACATTTAGGACAGATATAATACTCATCCAAAAGGCCTTTCATAAAAAAACCTATAGATTTCTTTTCAATATCACAACCTATAATTTTATAATCCGGATGATTTTCTCTGATAATTCCAGTTATAGAACGTGGTGTAAGTCCTCCAATGCCTGTAACTAGTATCGTTTTTCCCATGATATTCTTCCTCACTCTCTACTTATTTTTCAAACTATTCAAAACATGCTCTTATAACTTCAATAATTCTGTCCTGCTGCTCTGGTGTCATTTTGTTATCACTTGGCAGGCATAATCCTCTATGGAAGATGTCCATTCCCACATCCAGCGGTCTGTCATCTTTTCCCACAGCCCCTCCGGAAATATAGGCGTTGGTTTTTGCACGTCCATTTCCTTCTCTTGTCACAAATCCGTTCATACGGTAAATTGGCTGCATATGCATTGGTTTCCAGATGGGACGTCCTTCTGCATTGATTCCTGCTATTGCATCCAAAATCTCTGTCGGACAGCTTTTACCAGTTTCAGGCACATATAATGGCTCCTGTTCTCCTCTTACCTGTTTGCACATGGCATCTCTATCAATAATCATGCAGGACAACCAGAAGTTTGGCTCACTGTTTTCCCCATCAAATGGGTTCATGCTGACCGGCAGACCTTTCAGTCCCTCTTTGTATCTTTCATAAATTGCTTTCTTCGCCGCAATATGCTCTTCCAAATGCGGATACTGATTTCTTACAACACCGGCAATCACATTACTCATACGATAGTTGTAACCCAGTTCTTCATGCTGATACCATGGTGCATTCTCCCTTGCCTGGGTAGACCATTTACGAACCTTATTGGCTGCTTCTTCATCATCTGTCAGGAACATACCGCCTGATGAACCGGTAATGATCTTATTTCCATTGAAAGAAATTGCATTAAATGTTCCGAATGTTCCTGTCTGTACTCCCTTATAAGTGGCACCAAGGGATTCTGCAGCATCTTCAACAATCACAGCTCCATGTCTGTCGCAGATTGCTTTCAACTCTTCTACTTTGCCCGGTGTTCCGTAGAGATGTGCAACGACAACTACTTTTACCTCCGGATAAAGTTCAAAAGCTTTTTCCAGTGCTGCCGAATCCATGTTCCAGGTATCATATTCCGTATCAATAAATACCGGGATACCACCTTCGTAAACCACTGGGTTTACTGTTGCATCAAATGTCATGTCGGAACAGAAAACTTTGTGGTTGTAAAGAGCACCTTTTCCAGTCTCGGATTTACCATATATTTTTTCGCCTGCCAATTTCACAGCCATATGTAATGCAGCGGTACCTGCTGATAATGCTACTGCATATTTACATCCAACCTTTTCACAAGTCTGGTGTTCTACTTCATTGATATTTGCACCAACTGTTGACATCCAGTTTGTCTCATAAGCTTCCATAACGTATTTCATGCTGTCCGGATACATAGTCGGACTGCTAAGCCAAACCTTTGACGGAAATTTCTCAAACGTATCATTTTTCTTAAACATCATTTTCTCCTTTTATAAGGCTGCAATTTTGTAGCCAGATTTTTTCAGTTTGTAATTACCTTTTTCCTCAACCTTTTCTTTCAAATCAGCTTCCCTGTTAACTTCTTCCGGTTTCCTGAACGTTGGCACAGCCTTTCTCAATGCTTCACGTGCCATGTCATCATCACCGGTATCACAGGCATCCTGCAACAGGGCAAGACGTCTGCTGATTTCTTCTTCACTCAGTGCAGTATCTCTCTCAATGAAGATCATGCTGTTTTCAGTCTTATCCAGTTCTTCTGTTTTAACCAGCAGTTCCTCATAAAGTTTTTCTCCTGGTCTTAATCCCGTTTCAATAATCTGCACTCCATGTACGCCAGACAGACGGATCATATTCTCAGCCAGGTCATAAATCTTCACAGCTTTTCCCATATCAAGTACAAACAGCTCACCGTTCTTTGCCATTGCTCCACTCTGCAGTACCAACTGGGATGCCTCCGGAATTGTCATGAAATAACGGATGATTCTCTTATCAGTAACAGTAACCGGTCCACCGTTTGCTATCTGTCTTCGAAACAGTGGAATAACTGATCCCGCACTTCCAAGTACATTTCCAAATCGTGTAGCACTGTACTTTACTTTTCCATGGGTACTTGCACTCTGTACAATCATTTCGCACATTCTCTTAGTCGCACCCATTACGTTTGTAGGATTTACGGCCTTATCGGTAGAAACCATCATAAATCGTTCTGCATCATACTGCTCACACAATTCCACCAAATTCCGTGTTCCGAATACATTGTTGTATATTGCTTCTACACAATTATGTTCCATCAGCGGAACATGTTTATGTGCAGCAGCATTTATAACAATTTGTGGATGATGTTTCTCAAAAACTTTTCCAAGTGCTTTCTTATGAGTAATAGAGCAAATCTCAATTTGCAGGTTCAATGCACTGCCATATGCAATCTTTAATTTCTGCTGTACATCGTATGCTCCATTTTCATATATATCCAAAATTACAATCTTCTTCGGTGACATCTTCGCAAGCTGTCTGCAAAGTTCAGACCCAATGGAACCACCGCCTCCTGTAATCAGTACCACCTTATTCTTGTAATAATCGTTAGTTCGTTCATCTGCTACAGCCAAAGGTTTTCTAAACAGCAAATCCTCGGTATCAAATTCTCTCAGATGTCTCTTGCCACCTGCTGCATAAACAATTGGATAGTCATAAACTTTCAATTTATATCCTGCGTTTTTGTAATATTCATAAAGCGTTTTTTTCTTTTCTACATCCATGGAAGGAATCGCAAACACAATTTCCTGAACTTCTAACTCACTAAGCTTTCTAAATGTTGCTTTATTCTCAGACCATACAGGGATCCCCTGGATTTCACGCCCTACCTTATCAACATCATTATCAATAAAGCATCTTGGTATGTAGGCAGCTTCTTCATTATTAAGCAATTCCTCTGCAAAACTGACCCCTACCCGTCCTGCACCTATAATGGCAATCTTAATCTTTTGCGATTCTTTATTATTTGCTGCTTCAACTCCAGAAACTGTGTATAATATCCACGAAAGAAACCGACCTGCCAAGGTCTCCTGATTACCACATTTATATGCATAGCGATAAGCCATGCGTAATGACAGTGCGCCAAGCAGATTCAAACAACTTAGGCACAACATTCTTGGAAAAGTAATCTTCTCAATCGGTAACAACAGTTCAAATCCCATGTAAACCAGAAAAGCAATCGCCTCAGTACAAAGAAGTCTTATATAGCACTGAATACCTCCATATCTCCAAATCTGTCCATATACATTACCAATCAATCTGCTACCAAACACACATACAAACGCTAATATAGATTGTTGAATACTTCCTACGTATGAAAGCTTGTCATTTCCTTCATATAATGCAAACATCAATATTGCAGCCAATACAAATACCGCCGCATCATACAGCACTAGCATCCATCGAATGTTCTTTAAATTGTTATTCTTCATTTGTCTCTCTTAATTATTAATTTCTCCATTCTTTTTCACACACTAATAGCCCGCTTCACTCTCCGAGTTCAGCAGGCTAATTACACTTATTCGTTTTTAGCTTCTATTTTTCTTCTTCATCTTCATTCCCTGTTATTTACTTAAAAACTTGTTTACAACCACAATTTATTTGTTCAATAACTTCGAGCACGTTCGTGATCGGATGATCACTGTCTTTCCGGGCTCCACGGTGGACTCCGGTGGGCGGTGCTCCACCCAAAGACTTTATCCTGTAGATAAAATCCTGTTTACAGTCTCCTGTATCTATGAAAACAGCGTTTTAATCGCTTGTTCTCGGCTCTTTTGGCTGAAATCCGCGGATGCATTTTAGTCCGAGATTCCAGGATGCATTCAGGTAGTAATTTCCCTGATGCCCATTCTTGCAGACAAAGTTCTGTCCTTTTTTATGTAAGGAGGCTCCACAGGCTGCACATGTGGAACTGATGTTATGCTGCTGTAGTTCCAGTACAACAAGTCCTTCCTGCCAGGCTTTGTACTTTATCTTTTCGCGAATGGCGGTGCTGAGATGTATCGGTGAGAAGTTTCCTGCTTTTGACATCAGGATTCTGCTGTATTCTTTCTCATATTCTGGAAGAACGATAATCTTTGCACCTTGCTTAATTGTGTAATTTATAACTTGTCTACTTATGCTATGAGAATAAAAATCGTTGAGATTTTTTAATTTCATCCAGTAGCGTGAATTGGGGATTGTGCTGCTTCCACTGCTTCCTGATGCTTCGGATTTTTTGATCTTGTCAGTAACCTGCCTGCATCGGTGGGCATACTCAGCTCCTCCTCTTACAAAAAAGACGTTTTCTTTTGCGCCGTCAGAATTCAGCACGCAGCAGACTGTGAGTGCATCCTGATTGGTAAACGTTACGGCACAGATTTTTTCACCTGCTGCCATTCGTTCTTTGGCAGTTCTGCCGTCTTTTACAAAAGTTTTCCACGGGATGTGCAGCTCAGGGCCTGTCTTTTTCAGGACGATAGAAGGTGACATCATCTGCCCTTCTTCCGGTATGGTATTGCCACGGAGCTTGATGCGATTCCAGAGCCATTTTTCTCCAGTCCAGACTTTCAGTGTGATCGCATTTCCTTCAAAATCACGATACATGCCTTTATAACAGGTAACGGATTCTGTGAAAGAAGTGGAACGGATCTTCTGTTTTTCTCTGGAGAGGTAACTGCTGGTTGCGGCAATTGCACTGTTGATCGCAGCTCGCCTGAAATACAGGGGAACCTTTTGCCATGGCAGTGGGTACTGCACGGGCTGTCGGTCTCTGCCTGGGATTGTCAGCTTTTCCAGTGTGCGGAGTGCTTCCATGGAACCTGGTCTTCCATCCTGAAATGTGTCAAGGTATAGGTTGTAATAAAATTCCAGTATCTGGTTATACAGTTCCTGTGTTTTTACTAACCAGTCGGAATGTCTGGTCAGGATGTTCATCTTTTTAACTGTGATGGAGTAATACTGTGGTTTCTCCACGGGAACACCTCAATTTTTTCACAGAGTAGCATACTCTGCGACAAAAGAGCCCTGTGACTTGCATTTCTGCAAAGCCACAGGGCTCTTGACGATTTATTTGACGGTTATTAAATTTATTTCAATGCTTCAATTTCTGCTCTATCCAGACCATCGATACATTTCAGGATGCTGTCCACGGGAATACCATCCATGAGGAATTTCCTTGCGATAGATATTTTCTCGTCCAACAATTCCTGCTTCCTTTCTGCAGCTGCCTTCTGTAGAGCTCTCTCTTTATCTGCGCTTGCTCTCTGGAGAGCTTTCTTCTTATCTGCTTTTTCTTTTTTTATGGCTTCTTGTACGGCTTTCTGTTTTTCTTCTTCAAAGAGTCTTCCAACTTTCGTCATTTCTATCCACCTCTTTATTCTTTCTGAATCTTCTCTGCGAATCACCTTATCTGTAAACACGATCAGTCCTGATAATAAAAATCTTTGTATTTCAGGCGAATCGATCTTTTTCGCCATCTCAAAGCATCTTACTATACAGTCCTGCATTTCCTCTTTTGTTTTATGTACCAGCGGCAGGATGATAAACTGCATCTGTTCTTCATCCGACAGAATCTCTCCTGAGTGGATTTTTCTCTGGAAACGTGTTTCAATTTCCTGTGCATCCAGGTCGGAGAGGAATACTTCTTCTACCGTAAATTGCAGGCATCCCATGTCAACATCTGTCCTGGTGGTTCCCCTTCGGATGCTTCCAGTATAAATGACGATCATTCTTACTGGCTGGTTTTGTTTTTCACTTAATCCATACCTTTTTGTAGTCCGGGCAACGTAATTGAGATACTTGATCTTATCCGCGTAACTGTAGGTGCTCTCATAATCGACGATCACAATCGTGCCATCTTTCAGCCGGAAGAGATTGTCCAGACGCATCTCATTTGCTTCCACTGCTGGAAGATTCGTAGGCAGGATTTCAACAATCTCCGGAATATCCATTCCGTATGCCCGAAAGGATTTGTTCCTCATACTTTCACCAAAGACTTTGGATATGATGTCTTTATTCTGGTATGCAACAGGATTTTTCACCTGACCGCTTGTCTTTATCTTTCGTTTTATCTGGCGTTCATTCTTTCTGTTAAGCTGATTTATAGTAAAACCTCCCTTCTTTGATTCCGTAGATATGTTGATACTCTGTTCGTACTTTTCAAAAGAATATTACGCCAGTTTGTTCTACATATTGATTATACAATCACTGCAACTGGACAGCAACATTCTTTTCTGATTTTATAACTTTTTCTGGGATTATCTGGCAGAAGCGCCGGATTAGATGTCTGGACATCACTTACTGATATCCGATATCAGAATTATAACAGTTCTTTCATACAAATTACAACCGTAATCGTTCGACAATTTATTCCATATTAATCGAAGCCCTGGGCTTGCATTTCTGCAAAAACACAGGACTTCTGACAATTTATCTAAAGGAAATTAATTCATTCATTTTATTCATATTTTGTTTTTTTAGATCAAAGGATGGATGTACATATCGATTCAAGGTGATATTGATGCTGGAATGACCGAGAATTTCGCTGAGTGTTTTGATATCGAATCCGAGTTCCACACATCTGGTAGCAAAAGTATGGCGCAATGCATGGAAATTTGTTTCTGGGATTTTACATCTCTGAAGAAGCTTTTTGAAATGATACTGATACGTACGGGGCTCTATATATTTCTCTGTGGAACCGGTCAGAAGATATCCTTTTTGAGGAAGCTCACTGTTTTTTATGATCTGCAATAATTGATTTGGAATTGGAATGGTTCGGATAGAAGATGGTGTCTTTGGCGTTGCTATGATAAGCATTGTTTTCTTTCCATTATGTTCTTTTTGAACTCTCTGTATCGTTTTGTCTATATAAATAGAACCTTCCGTCAGAGAAATATCTTCCCATGTGAGTGCACAGATTTCTCCCAGACGGATTCCGGTATACATACATATGAGAATTCCAAGATTCCGGTATGTAAGATGCAGGCATAAATAAGAGGATAAGATTTTTTGATTCCGTTCACTTAAGATTACCAGTTTCTTCACCAGAGGCCGGCATTCAAAACGAAGAGGCGGCAAATATTGCAGATATTTTTTTGTATTTGCATAGACCAGAATGGATTTCATTACCGAAAGAATATCCAGTGTTGTTTTGGGCGCTAAGAGAGTTCCTTTTGGTGTTACTTTCAGAAGCAGTTTTTTATAAAATTCTTCGAGGCGTTGCACGGAAATGCTTTGCATTGTCTGCTCATGGAAAAATGGAAGCAGGTGCAGATTTATGATATTGGTATATTTGGCTACGGAAGATTCTTTTAGCAGCGGTGTCTTGTAGGTGATCCATTCCTTCACCACTTCTGAAAATGTGCGTACGATAATATCAGCAGTGCCAGACTCCGCAGGAATAGTTATTTCCTGTTTGATTTTGTTAAGCTTGATTTTTACCTCTGTGTAGCTTCTGGCATAGACATAACCATATTTGATCTTGCCATTTGCGTCTCTGTATTTGCGGAAACGTCCCTCCCAGCGACCATCTTTTCTTTTGTAAATGTTTTCTCCTTTTCTTGGCATAATTTGTGCTCCTTTCACTAGACCATAATTTTGACGGCTAATGATATTGTAATTGCTCATTTTGATTATGAATAACACTTCTTATGCCCTGTAATATCGAAAAAACGAAAAGAATTTCGTACTATATAGATATTTTATTCCATATTTTTGCATCTTTACATAATATTTTTTATGTGCTAGAATGTATGCGATTAAAAAAACGTCGCAGAGTATGCTACTCTGCGACATTTTTTCATCTCATTTATTTCACTTTTACGATATAAGTCTGCCACTCATCATCCTGATAAACGACTTCTCCCATACTCTTCAGCATATCGTTATTCAACTGGGCGCCGTACTTCTTTCGTTCACACGATCCCACAAAAATATACGATATATCATACTCTTCCAACAGGGACTTCACATGTGCTTCATCTGTCGAAGTATAAATATTCTCAACATCTGCGATCTTGGCATTAATGTCAGCAAGGTCTCCTCGCCACAGCCACTCATGCACATACCAACCCATGATCGTCGGGAGACCGGTCATGGCGGATACCCGTTCGTATTCGGAATAACTGTCACCGTTTGCTTCAAGCACCACTTCTACATCTTTGACATTTTCTTTGAGCCACTTGATTCCGCCGACATCTTCCGAGAAATCGGTCTCAAGAAAGGCAGTTGCATTCAGTCCTTTATATTCAGACGGTTTCCATACTTCACCGAACCAGGCATGTACACTGTTTCCGAAATAACCACAGGTCCATACAAAGAGAATCAGTCCGATCACTGCCAGGGCTTTGAGTATCTTATTCTTTCCTATGATCAGCAGACGGAAGATTGCGTAGATCATAGTCATCCCAAACATAATATATGCCTGATAGGTCAGCTTAAACATCGTATTGGCACGGGCATTTCCGTTTTCATAAATATCACGTACATAGACGAGTTCCGGAATCAGTACCAGACCGATCGCACAGAGTCCCATGACCACAGCAAAAAGATCCGGAAGTGTAACTGATTTCAAAAGCCGATACAGAGATCTGTTTTCTGCCACTTTTAATTTCTCAACAAGCAGAGAAATGATAAACAATACAGTCAGTATCGTCGGCAGACCCCAGAGCACCAGAAGCTGATGCGGAAGGGAATGATGCTGTGCGAGTGCGATTCCCTGTACCATATTACTGCTGTCAAACTGCATCGTAAACGGAAGGATGATCAGTGTTGCCAGTATCAGGATCTCCGCTGCCTGTGCCGCTGTCACGGCAAGGATCCATTTTACCTTTCCTTCCTGTCCGATAATATTCATGATCAGGATCACACCACAGGTCACTGTATAATAAATGACAAAATCCCAGTAGTTTGTCCAGTGGAACATTCCCAGAAGGGCTGCAGCTGCCAGGAGCTGTGGCATCAGAAGCTGTCTGCGCCAGAATTCTTTTTTCTCTGTATTCTCGAGTGTGATCTTTGTTGTTCTTACCTTTTTCATCCAGGCATAAAGCAATGCAAGGATCAAAAGAACAAACATGATATCCACAACATGTGCATGCAGATCTCCAAGTACGAAGGAATAACATGGAAATTCATGAATCGTTTTGTCAGCTACATCCGGGTTGAATCCGATATATCTGGTCGCATCTGGGAACCAGTAACTGCTGACTTCCTCTCCTTTCAATTTCTGGATCCATGGAATCACGCATGCATAAACAACATAGTGCATATTTCCGGCCACGGAAACTGCGATTCCGGCCAGAAATCCTGTTGCAGACGGCAACTTTTTCTTCCATCCGCTGATGTTTCTGCCCAGTCGGTCTTTCACCATCTGATGCACGAGTGAGAATGGCATAATAAAGGCAAGCCCTGCCACAAAAGTACGCATCAGGTTGTAGGTCAGTTCTACTTTCGTGCCTGACAGCTTTGTCAGAAATACTGCAAAATACTGTCCGCCATAATAGTAATTGATCTTGCCCTCAGAATACCAGAGATCTGTTGCCGGAAGTGTTTTGCTTCGCATCATTGCTTCCATGAAACCATAATCCATAAATTTCTCTGTTCCATAAGCTGCCGGATGGAATCCTGCAAAATATGTCCACATAAGAAAGAATGCAAAGAAAAGAAGCTCTTCCGCATATACCAGATTAAGATGTGCAAAAGGAATACACTCGAATCCGTCTTTCTGCTCTTTTCGGTATAATAATATAGAAAGAACAGTGCAGATAACAGTCACCGCCACGCAGGTAACTGCTGTAAATTTCAATATCTTCACAGTTACCAGAAACCATGTCAGAAAACCGGTAATCGCGATTGCGGTTACTTTTGAAAAAATCCATCCCTTATCATCAAAACGTCGAAACAGTCTTCCTGTCAATGGCATAGCTGCCACTCCCAGCACCAGTGCCAGAAGATACCAGGTCCAAAAAGTCCATACATCGCCCTGCAGCAGATATGCTGATAATGCAACTAATACTGCTGCCGGTATGATCATCATGATTAATTTTTTTATTTTATCAGGTTTCATAAATTCTTATTCTCCCGTCCTCTGTTTCATATACCAGCTTGTATACACTGGCAATTGTTTCTTCTCTGCAGTACTGCTGTTCGTATTCCATTCCTTCTTCATACAGAATGTAGGTGATTTTTTCCTGCTTTACAAGTTTCTTCAGTTCTTCTTTGTTTATTGTACTGTAAATAGTCTTTGCCTGTGCTGCGCGATAATAAGTATCATATCCCGCCGACCACGCATAATATGGCCATCCCATATACATCATGACTCCCGACATCGTTACCTCATTGATGCTGTATTCCGGAGTCAGGATCAGATCTTCATGCGTCAGATGTTCTTCCAGCCAGTCTGTCAGATCACTGTTCATGTTCACGCTGACTCTGTGCCCTGGGCCATTATTTCGTATGATCACAACAAAATCATAAATACCGGTAATGGTCAGACAGACAGCAAGTAGTACCGCTACGATTCTGTGAAGTATCTTTTTCTGAAACAGTTGCATAAGTGCCCATGCCCAGAAAATTGCGGTAAATGCATAGGAGATCATAATATATTTATGATTCACTGCAATATCTGGAGTGAGCGATACAAAAAATGCAAATGCAGCCGGAAACAGGAAACTTATAAGAGCCGCTCTCTGCTGTCGTTTTTTCAACAAGAACACCAGCACAACTGTGCCGACAAAGAAAATCCCACTCATCTGGATCAGGTACCACAGTACTCCCCACAGGGTTTTATCATCGGAAAGAAATCCCCAGTAAAGAGAAGGGCTTACTGCTTCCCCCCAGATAAAGATCCTGGTCTGAAGCACCGAAAAGATCACGGATGTGGCTGCAAGGATCAGATAATCCAGCTTCCCGTCTGAAAAAACAGCAAAGCCCAGCAGGATCAGCAGGCCACCGATCACCGCTGCTCCATTCCAGAACGATGTCAATCCCAGGAACATCCCTGCCATCAGTGCATTTTCCGGGCAGATACATCTCCACGCCTTTTTTGTAAAAAATCGGTTACGAAGCCAGACAATGCCTTTTTCTTCCTCGGCACAGCCGATATCCAGCCAGTCCATAAATAACCAGATGACAAGAGAAACGATCAGAAGTCCAAATGCCAGATGCCTCTGATTCAGATATACATTAAAATTCCATAATCCCCAGTTTTCATTGGTTGTATATCCGATAAATGTTGTATTGTCCCTCAGCGTTGCCCACAAGTCTTTTGCCTGCAGATGTTCTGTCACAAAATGAAAAAATGAAAGTGAACTGCGGAAGAAAAAAAGTACCAATGTCAGAATTCCGGCTGCCAGGCTTGCTGTCAGTCGTTTTGCAATGCTGTAAAGCAGCATCAGAAATCCCAGCAGCGCCAGAACACTTTCTATATTATATGCAAAATCCAGTCTGATCCCGAGAAATTCAAGATTTCCGACAAGAAACTGAAACATAAAATGATATTTGACATCCTGTCCTCCGAAATGCGGGTACTCTGTCGGAAAGTTATTGCCCTTTGAGAAAGAGCGCATCATCGCTGTATGTGGTGCATAATCCCCGTATACGGAAAACCCACTGTACAGTTCGCCATTTCTTATATAAAAAACATAAAACATGATCCACGTCAGAAATACCAACAGGAATCCAAATAAAATACACTCTTTTCGAAATGCCCTGCTGTCACTGATCAGCTTCCTGTCTGCCACGGTCCATACAGTTCCTGTTTTTCGATATCGTTTCCAATAAAGCAAAACCAGAACAACTGCCGTTATGATCAGAACAGCTGTATTTCCATAGATCAGTGGTTTCTTAGCACCTGCTTCGCTGGCCGCCCAGGAGATCATGTACGTTGTCCATCCAAATACCAGTGTTCCCATTCCAAAAGCGGCTGCCGCCAGAACCCATATCTGATTGCAGAAATCTTTGTGCTGTCCGTTCCTGCTGCCTGCTTCCTGAGCGTTTTTTCCTGTAAACAGAAGAATTTCTGCCAGTTCTTTACCAGCCAGCAGGCTCAGTACTATATATATGATACCAAACATTATCCACCTCGTCATTAAATCTCGTACAGAATATATTACACTTTATACCTGCCAGAGCCTGTAAAATCGTTTTTCTCTGCTCATACGGATTTAGTATAACAAAGGAACTTTCATATAGCAAACAAACTTCCTGATTTTCACAATATTTACACTTTTTAGCTGTAACTTTTCCGGTTATCCACATGCAGATATGTATCAATTCCATCTGCCACTGCAGCCGCTACTCTTTGCTGATACAATTCTGTCTGCAATTTTCTGGCCTCTTCGGGATTGGTCAGGAAACCACATTCTACGATCACAAGCGTTCCGGGACTTCTTTTGAGCAGATAATAACTGGTATTTCCCTTGATTTCTCTTGGTCGGTCTATTTCCAGCTTTTCATTCAGGCTGCTTTGTACTGCCTCTGCAAGCTTCTTTCCTTCTACAGAACTTTCATAATAAAAAACCTGCGGTCCATGCACAGATGCATCCTGCTGATAGCTGTTCTGGTGAATACTTATCGACAGCACCGGTGACTTTTCGCCGATCATTGCTATGCGACGCTGCATATCCTGTGCTTTTTTATTATTTGCTGATGCATCATAAAGTCCTTTATCTGTTTCTCTTGTCATTGCCACAGAATAGCCCCTTGTTTCAAGCTCACTTTTCAGCAGAAGTGATATCGCCAGATTGATTCCTTTCTCTTCCAGTCCATCTACACCGATCATCCCAGGATCATCCTCCCCATGTCCGGGATCTATAAGAATCCGTTTCGGAAAATTCATCTGTACTGAAACAACAGCAGCCTGTCTGGACAGCAGGTAAAAACTTACCAGCAGCAGACAGGCCATGACCATTTCCATTCTGTATTTTCTGAATTTTTTCATGCATGCACACCTCGCTGCATATTCCTTCTATGTATATGCAGCGGTATGGCTTCTTACTACCTTACTCATACTTTACGATTTCTTTTTTCAGACGTTTCATAATCCGTTTCTCCAGTCTGGAAATATAGGACTGAGAGATTCCAAGAAGATCTGCGACTTCTTTCTGCGTCTTCTCTTTTCCGTCGGCATTGTTCAGTCCAAAACGCAGCCGTATGATCGTCTGTTCTCTTGGTGACAGTTTGTTGATTGCTTTTCCCAGAAGTGTGATTTCCACTTCATCCTCCAGTTTCCTGGAGATTACATCATCATCGGTTCCAAGAATATCCGAAAGAAGCAGTTCATTGCCATCCCAGTCCACATTCAATGGTTCATCAATAGATACTTCCATTCTCGTCTTACTGTTTCGCCGCAGATACATCAGAATCTCATTTTCAATACAACGTGATGCATATGTCGCCAGTTTGATATTCTTTACCGGGTTGAATGTATTGATAGCCTTGATCAGACCGATCGTCCCGATCGAGATCAGGTCTTCCACTCCAACTCCTGTGTTATCGAATTTTCTTGCAATATAAACGACGAGTCTGAGATTATGCTCAATCAGCAGGGATCTGGCTTCCTGCTCCTGGTCTGTTTTGAGTCTGCTGATCACATATGCTTCTCTTTTTGGCTCCAGTGGTGCCGGAAGCACATCACTTCCTCCGATATAATAAAGTTCTCTCGATCTTGAAAGAACTAATTTCTGAAAAACCTGAAACGGACGATAATCCACTCCTGCTGCCGATCTGCTCATATCCTGCCCCTCCTAATGCAATAATCTGGAATTCAATATCACTTTGTATTCCTTTCCCAAAGCAAAAGGTTCTGAAGACAATGCAAACACCGGTCCGGATACATGGATCCGCTCTCCCGGAATCTGAATACAAAGATCCTCTAATGTCACTGCCAGAATCAGCTGCACTTCCCGTCCTACGGTCTGGAAGGACAGATAGTGCGGTTTCAGGTCAGCGATCTCTGTACTTTCAATCTCCTCCGGTCTTTCTTTAAGATGCAGCAGCCTGTCTGTCAGCTCCTCACTCAGAAGACTTCGAAGTATTTCCGGATCTGCCACCGAAACCGGTGCTCCAGTCACTGTATCACACAGACGGTTTCCTGTATCATACAGACCATACGTCTCCTGCAGCTGTCCGTGATATTTCAGGGCAACCGGATAGATATGTTCTCTGGATTCTTTTATTTGTTCCATCAGGCAGATCATCAGACTTAACCCTCCATAAGTCACAGCCGCACACGATAAAAAAAACGCAGCCGTCACTCTTCTGTTTTCTGATACCGCCATCCAGAAACCACCGGTCAGAAATGTCATTCCAAAGAAAAACAGTGCGGCTCCGGTCATGTGCTTCACATCCTGGATCTCATATGCGATCCATATCATGAACACAGCACAAACTACTCGAAGAACTATGGTCAGTACCCCTGTTTTTCCTGGTCGTACATAAAGATTCAGACACGCAAAAAGAGCTCCGACCGCTGCCGCCGCCAGACATCTTCGTCTGCTGTTCTTTCTCCTCAGAACAATTCCTGTAAGTCTCAGAAGAATATAATCCATCAGAAGATTCGCAGCAAACACAATATCTATGTACACTTCCTGATGCATACAAAAAGCCCCCTGCCGCCTATAGATCCTTCACTTTGGTAAGTGAACTCATTATAGGTGACAGAGGGCGCAGATTTTGTCAAAACAGCGTGTCGTATCCCAGGAACTTATCGACACAAAAAGAGGAAGGCATTTCGCCTCCCTCTGATAGGATCTTACACAGACCGATTATTTTTTCTCTTCCTCTACTTCGATCTTGCGGATTGTTTTATTTTTGATTTCTTCTTTGATTGCTGCAATGAATTCTCCGAGGTCTTTCATTCCTTCATCACCAAGGTAACGGCTTCTTACGGAAACCTTGCCCTCTTCCTCTTCTTTTGCACCAACTACAAGCATGTACGGTACTCTTTCCAGACGTGCTTCACGGATCTTGTAGCCCATCTTTTCGGAACGTCTGTCAACGGAGCAGCGGATGCCTGCTTCTTTCATCTGTGCTTCTACTTTGTCAGCATAAGCATTGAATTTTTCGGAGATCGGGATCACACGAACCTGCTCCGGACACAGCCATGTCGGGAACATTCCTGCGTATTTTTCGATCAGCCATGCAAGTGTTCTTTCATAGCATCCCATGGATGTACGATGGATGATGCATGGACGTTTCTTGTCGCCGTTTTCGTCGATATAGTACATATCGAACTGTTCAGCAAGAAGTGCATCCCACTGGATTGTGATCATTGTATCTTCTTTGCCATATACGTTCTTAGCATTGATGTCGACCTTCGGTCCGTAGAATGCTGCTTCTCCGACATCCTCTGTGAATGGGATGTTCAGTTCTTCGAGCATCTGACGGATATCTTCTTCTGTCTCATTCCATACTTCCGGCTCACCGATGTATTTTTCTCTGTTATTCGGATCCCATTTGGACAGATGATAGGTTACATCTTCCTCAACGCCAAGAACCTGCAGACAATACTGTGCAAGTGCGATACAGTCTTTGAATTCTTTGACCATCTGGTCTGGTCTTACGATCAGATGTCCTTCGGAAATTGTAAACTGACGAACACGTGTCAGACCATGCATCTCACCGGAATCCTCATTACGGAACAGTGTGGATGTTTCGCCGTAACGAAGCGGCAGGTCACGGTAGCTGTGCTGTTCTGCTTTATATACATAGTACTGGAATGGGCATGTCATCGGACGGAGAGCATATACTTCTTTGTCTTTCTCTTCGTCACCAAGTACGAACATTCCGTCTTTGTAATGATCCCAGTGTCCGGAGATCTTGTAGAGGTCGCTCTTTGCCATCAGAGGAGTTTTTGTTCTTACGTAGCCACGTTTTGTCTCCTCATCTTCGATCCATCTCTGCAGTTCCTGCATCATGATAACACCGTTTGGCATGATCAGCGGAAGTCCCTGTCCGATTACATCTACAGTTGTAAAAATTTTCATCTCACGGCCAAGTTTATTGTGGTCACGTTTTTTAGCTTCTTCCATCTGCTCCAGATGTTCTTTGAGTTCATCTTTTGTAGCATATGCTGTTCCGTAGATACGTGTCAGCATTGCGTTCTTTTCGCTTCCTCTCCAGTAAGCACTGGAAGAAGAAAGAAGTTTGAATGCTTTTACGCCTTTTACGCTCATAAGGTGTGGTCCTGCGCAGAGATCTGTCCAGTCACCCTGTGAATAGAAGGAGATTTCTTCGCCTTCCGGAAGGTCTTCGATCAGCTCAACTTTGTATGGTTCATTTTTCTCTTTGAAGAATGCGATCGCGTCTTCTCTTGATTTTGTGAAGCGCTCGATCTTTGCACCTTTTTTAATGATCTTTTTCATTTCTTTCTCGATTTCATCGAGATCCTCACGGGAGAATGGTTCGTGAGCGAAGTCATAATAAAATCCTGTATCAATAGAAGGTCCGATAGCAACTTTAGCTTCCGGATATAAGGTCTGTACTGCCTGTGCAAGTACATGGGAAGCTGTGTGACGAAGAACAGCAAGTCCTTTTTCGTCTTTTGCTGTGAGAATGTTCAGTTCGCAGTCGCTGTCAAGAACAGTACGAAGGTCTACAACCTCTCCGTTTACTTCGCCTGCGCATGCTGCACGTGCCAGTCCTTCGCTGATATCATAAGCGATATCGATAACTGATTTTGCTTCGGAATACTCTTTTTTGGATCCGTCTTTCAGTGTGATGATCATAGTTTTGAACTCCTTTTTTGAATAAAATTTTAAAGTTTTCCACAGGGACGAGTAAGTTTTTCTTTTCTATACACAAAAGTCCCTTACAATACATCTCTGTATTGTAAGGGACGAATAATCTACTCGCGGTTCCACCCTGCTTGCTGCATCTGCCATATGGCAGCTCAGCCACTCTTATAAGATGGTAACGGAATCACCGGACCGGATTAGGGCCACTCGGAGATGGTCTTCGACTGTTTCCCGCTGAAATACTCTCAGCAAATGTATTTCTCTCTGGAGCCTTCCACAGTTTACTCTTCTCTTCAACGTGTTTCTTTATTCTGTTACCCATTATATCCACATGGTTTTAGTTTGTCAATGCCTATTTTTCATTTTGGTCAGACCAATTTGGTGTATCCGTTTAAACCTGTTTATTTAAAGTACTCTACACCAGATTCGAAGATCTTGATATCCTGCTCGCCGTAGATGTTTACAGCCACTCCGTCGCCACGGCGTTCGCTGTGAGCCATCTTACCAAGGATACGTCCGTCCGGACTTGTGATACCTTCGATGTTCATGTAGGAACCATTTACGTTCCATTCTTCGTCTGCACTGAGTTCACCGGCTGGAGTTACATACTGAGTTGCAACCTGTCCGTTTGCGAAGAGTTTTGCAAGCCATTCATTGTTGGCAACAAAACGTCCTTCACCGTGGGATGCAGGGTTACAGTATACTCCGCCAAGCTGTGCTTTCTGGAGCCATGGAGACTTGTTGCTTACAACCTTGGTATAAACCATCTTGGAGATATGACGTCCGATGGTGTTGAAGGTCAGTGTCGGGGAATCTGCTTTCTGTCCGCAGATCTCACCGTATGGTACCAGACCGAGTTTGATCAGAGCCTGGAATCCATTACAGATACCAAGTGCAAGACCGTCTCTCTCGTTGACAAGCTTCATAACTGCTTCTTTGATCTTTGCGTTCTGGAATGCAGTTGCAAAGAATTTCGCAGAGCCATCTGGTTCATCACCAGCGGAGAATCCGCCTGGGAACATGATGATCTGAGCCTGGTCGATTGCTTTTGTGAAGAGTTCCACGGAATCATGTATATCTTCTGCTGTCAGGTTCTTGAATACTTTAACGTCAACCTCTGCACCAGCGCGTTCAAAAGCACGTGTGCTGTCGTATTCGCAGTTTGTTCCAGGGAATACCGGGATAAATACACGCGGTTTTGCAACTTTGTGTTTGCATACATAAATGTTTTCTGCATGATACAGGTCATCTTTTGCCTGTTTTTCGTTGTCTTCACCAGAAGTTGTCTTGAATACTCTTTCCAGAGTTCCCTTCCATGCTTCTTCAGCTTCTTTTTCAGTAATAACAGTATTTCCGTAAGAGAATTTACCGTCATCTGTAACTTCACCGATCAGTGTGTATGTGATGGAAAGCTGTCCGACTTTGTCTGTCGGAACTTCCATGATGATATCACCAAATCCTGGTGCGAAGAAGTCTCTTGGATCCAGGTTGTGTTCGATCTTCACGCCAAGTGCATTACCGAAGGCCATCTTGGAAACAGCTGCTGCAATACCATGACGATCCAGTGCGTAAGCGGAAACAACTTTTCCAGCCTGGATATCATTGTGGAGTTTTTCGTACTGATCCATGATTCCTGCGTAATCCGGCAAATCGTACTGATCACGCGGTGCGCGGAGCCATACAAGTTTGTTTCCTGCTTTTTTGAGTTCAGGTGTGATCACGTCCTGGATCTTGGCTACGTCTACTGCAAAGGAAACAAGCGTTGGAGGCACGTCGATCTCATTGAAGGTACCGGACATACTGTCTTTACCACCGATGGACGGAAGTCCGAATCCCATCTGTGCTGCATAGGCACCAAGGAGTGCGGAGAATGGCTGGCTCCATCTCTTTGGATCTTCGGTCATACGACGGAAGTATTCCTGGAATGTGAAGCGGATCTTCTTGTAATCACCACCTGTAGCTACGATTCTTGCTACAGATTCTGTTACTGCGTAAGCAGCTCCGTGATATGGACTCCAGGAAGAGAGATATGGATCAAAGCCGTAACTCATCATGGTAACTGTATCAGTTTTTCCGTTCTGTACCGGAACTTTTGCAACCATGCTCTGTGTTTCTGTAAGCTGATACTGACCACCGTATGGCATAAATACGCTGCCTGCACCGATAGAACCGTCGAACATTTCAACGAGACCTTTCTGGGAGCATACGTTGAGGTCAGCAAGTGTCTCCAGCCATTTTGCCTTAACATCGACAACGTCTGGTCTTTCTTCGAAAAGGTTTCCGTCTTTGTTCGGGATCTCAACCTCTACAGTTGTTTCCTGATGTGCACCGTTGGTATCAAGGAATGCACGGGAAATGTTAACGATCTCTTTGCCTCTCCATGTAAGAACAAGGCGTGGCTCTTCGGTAACGACTGCAACCGGGATTGCTTCGAGGTTTTCTTCGTTTGCAAAGCCAAGGAATTTGTCAACATCTTTTGGATCTACAACAACTGCCATACGCTCCTGGGATTCAGAGATTGCGATCTCTGTTCCGTCAAGGCCGGCATATTTTTTCGGAACTTTGTCAAGGTCTACGCGAAGTCCATCTGCAAGCTCACCGATGGCAACGGATACACCGCCCGCACCAAAGTCGTTACATTTTTTGATGATGTAGCTGACTTCTTCACGTCTGAACATACGCTGGATCTTACGCTCTGTAGGTGCGTTACCTTTCTGTACTTCTGCACCGCAGACTTCGATGGAAGCCTCTGTGTGTACCTTGGAGGAACCTGTTGCACCACCGATACCGTCACGGCCGGTACGTCCTCCCAGAAGGATGATGATATCTCCCGGATCGGAGTTTTCACGGATAACGGCACGTCTCGGAGCTGCACCCATAACGGCACCAATCTCCATACGTTTTGCAACGTAGTCCGGATGATAGATTTCTTTGACATAGCCGGTAGCCAGACCGATCTGGTTACCATATGAGCTGTATCCATGAGCAGCACTTCTGACCAGTTTCTTCTGCGGAAGTTTACCTTTGAGCGTTTCTTTTACAGATACAGTCGGATCAGCAGCACCTGTCACACGCATTGCCTGATATACATAAGTACGTCCGGAAAGCGGGTCGCGGATTGCACCGCCAAGGCAGGTAGCAGCACCACCAAATGGCTCGATCTCTGTCGGATGGTTGTGTGTCTCATTCTTAAAGTTGATAAGCCACTCTTCCTCTTTGCCATCTACATCTACCGGTACAACGATACTGCAGGCATTGATCTCATCGGATTCTTCCTGGTCAGCCAGTTTTCCTTCGGATTTGAGTTTTTTCATTGCCATCAGAGCAAGATCCATCAGGCAGACAAATTTGTCATCACGGCCTTTGTAGAGAACTTCTCTGTCAGCAAGGTATTTTTCGTATGTTTTTACGATTGGTTCTTTGTAGTCACCTTCATCGAACTTCACGTCTGTAAGTTCTGTGGAGAATGTGGTATGACGGCAGTGATCAGACCAGTAGGTATCGAGTACTCGGATCTCTGTCATGGAAGGATCACGTTTTTCTTCGTTTTTGAAGTAATTCTGGATATGCTGGAAATCTTTAAATGTCATTGCAAGATTCAGGGAGTCATAGAGGGCTTTGAGATCTGCCTCGGACATTTCTTTAAATCCGTCAAAAATCTTGACATCTTCCGGTTCCGGGAATACGGTAACCAGTGTTTCCGGTTTTTCAAGTCCTGTCTCACGGGAGTCTACCGGGTTGATGCAGTGATGTTTGATCGCATCAAATTCTTCGTCTGTTACATTTCCTTCTATTACATAAGTTGTTGCAGAACGGATGATCGGCTGCGCATCTCCATCAAGGAACTGCACACACTGAACTGCGGAGTCTGCTCTCTGATCAAACTGTCCCGGAAGATATTCTACAGAAAAAATTCTGGCACCTTCTGCTGCCTCGAATTTTTCGAGATACAGAGCATCTACCGGTGGCTCTGCAAATACAGTTCTGCATGCTTTTTCAAAAACTTCATCTGAAATATTTTCTACATCATAACGGATCAGCACTCTTACATTTGTTGCGGATTTAATTCCGAGATAGCTGCTGATCTCATGCTTTAATTCTTTTGCCTGTACGGCGTAGGCTGGTTTCTTTTCTACATAAACGCGTCTTACGTTGCTCATTAGAAACTCCTTTCCTTTGTGCATTATGTTATTATGTACTTGTCGAATTACTGAGTTTATAGTATCATAAGAATCATCATTAGTAAAATTAATATATCTTATATTTTTTATAAGTTATACTAATTTATGTTTGCAACTCTCTTTGAAAAGGAAGTCGGATCCTATGGATATCAATCTTGAATTATATAAAGTTTTTTATTATGTTGCTACTACTCTCAGTTTCTCTGAAGCATCCCGTGAACTTTTTATATCACAGTCTGCAGTCAGCCAGTCCATCAAAACACTGGAAAAAAAGCTGAATCACACACTTTTTATCCGCAGCACAAAAAAAGTCCTCCTTACCCCGGAAGGAGAACTTCTGTTGCAACATGTAAAACCCGCAATACAGATGCTGGATGAGGGAGAATCCCTTCTTTCCGGTGACAATATGCTCAAAGGCCAGCTCCGCATCGGTGCCAGTGATACGATCTGCCGCTATTATCTAATTCATTACCTCCAAAAATTCCATCAGGAATTCCCGGATGTCCGGATCAAAATCACCAACAGTACTTCGATCGGCTGTGCAGAACTGCTGGAAAAAGGACAGGTTGACCTGATCGTCTGCAACTCTCCGAATTCCCGTCTTGGCAATCATATGAATGTAAAAGTCCTTCGTGATTTTCGGGATATTTTTGTCGGAAATCCCGACTGTTTTTCTCCCGAAGAGATACCATGTGAACTCAAAACACTATTAAAACAACCTATTCTGATGCTTTCTTCCAAAAGTACCACCAGTGAATACCTGCATCGGATGTTTGCAACACATGGGCTGAATCTGCTGCCGGAAGTCGAACTGAACAGCAATGATCTGTTGATGGATCTTGCCCGCATTGGTCTTGGCATTGCCTGTATTCCGGATTATATGCTAAACCCCGACGATTCACTGAAACCAATTCCTCTTGCAGATCCACTCCCCCCCAGACAGCTTGTCCTCGTTCAGCATGACAGTCTTCCACTTTCCCAGGCTGCTGAACGATTTCTTGATATGTTCTCATAACGTAAAAAAGTCCCGACAATCAGGAAATTTATGATTCCATAACTGTCGGGATTTTCTTGTATGCGATTTTATTCTGGCATTACTTCTACTGCTTTTGTGATATATTCGTTATCGATCTGATCAAATGCTCCGCTGTCTGCTTTGGATGCATACTCCATATCGATCGGCATCTTGCCTACGACCGGTACATTCAGTTCTGCTGCAATTTCCTCAATATGGCTTTCACCAAAGATCTTGAGTTCCTTGCCGCAGTCTGGACATTTCACATAACTGTAGTTTTCTACGATTCCAAGTACCGGGATCTTCATCATTTCAGCCATATTATAAGCTTTCTTTACAATCATCTTCACCAAATCCTGCGGGGAGCTTACGATCACGATTCCGTCAACCGGAAGGGACTGGAATACAGTAAGCGGCACATCACCTGTTCCCGGAGGCATATCTACAAAGAGATAGTCAATCTTGTCCCAGACAACATCTGTCCAGAACTGTTTTACCATGTTTGCAAGAACCGGTCCTCTCCAGATAACCGGAGTATCTTCCGTTGGAAGAAGAAGGTTGATGGACATAACCTTGATTCCGTTTGCTGTCTCCATCGGATAGATGCCGTTATCATCTGCCTGGGCAGCGCCTGTGAGGCCGTACATCTTTGGAATGGAAGGTCCGGTGATGTCAGCATCCAGAATACCTACTTTGTATCCTTTGGCTGCCATTGCATTTGCAAGGGAACCTGTAACGAAGGATTTTCCTACGCCGCCCTTACCACTGACAACGCCGATCACATGTTTTACATCTGAAAAAACATTCTGTTCTGCCATAAAATTCTGCGGATTACTCTTTTCTTTGCTTGCGCATCCCTCGCAGCTTGATTTGCCGCAGGAACCGCTGTTACTGCATTCTGCCATTTCTATATACTCCTTTGATTTCCGGTCATACACGCCTTGTCTGTCCAGACTGTATAACCTGTATTCTTATTTCATAAATCTGTCGATTGCACGTTCCAGTTCTTTGATCGCATCCTTATCGCCATGCTCTACCGCATCTACGATACAATGCTCAATATGATCCTGAAGAATAATCTTACCTGTATTATTAATAGCAGATTTCACTGCTGAAAGCTGAATCAGTACCTCTGAACAGTCTCTGCCGTCTTCTACCATACGTTTTATTGATTCCAGGTGTCCAATGGCTCTCGACAGACGGTTCAAAACTGCTTTCGTCTGCGCATGGCTGTGATGATGTCCATGTTCTCCATGGGAATGTTCCAGGATCGTCCCATCTTCCAGTACGTGTACATGGGTTTCTTTTGTTTCACTCATGTCTGCTCCTCTCAGGTTTCATCTCGATACGGATTTACAGACTGCATGATTGCAATATAGTATCTGCAGTCCTGAACTTGTATTATACCATACTTTCTAAATTTCTGTAAAGGAACATCTCTGTTTTATCTGCGACGTAACAATGTCAAAGATGATCGTTCCATCGTTAAGAACTGTTTTATCATAAGAAACCTCTTTTCCCTGGAATTTCTTTTTTATATATTCCTCAGGATCCTCAATTTCCACTTCTTCTACAAATACATCCCTCATCTGGTTTCTGGGACATTTGTTAAAAATCTCCCAGATCACTTCATACTCTTTCATACTCTCTCCAAACGCATCACGGTTATCCATTGTTGCTAATCTAAATATCCAACAGCCATTTGCCTTCGATCTCATCTTCAAATTCAAGTTCAACCTGAGTCAGACATTTCTCCTGCTCTGCCTCTACCGCCCAGGATAAGCCACAGCTTGCAGAAATTTCTCTCGGCACAGGGATCAGTCTTCCCGGGATCTTATGTTTTTTGCAAAATCTCTCTACAGCTATTGCCCCGCTTGTACTGTGAAATGTCAGCAAATACCTTGGTATCTTCTGAATCATGGTTTTATAACTTTGGAAGCTTTTGCCATTGTCTCTACAATATCATACATATTGGTAACTTCTCCCACGCAGAGTTTCTCTGTCAGGCCATAGTAATTAAGGCAGGTTCCACAGGTCTTGATCGTCACTCCCTGTGCTTCCAGACTCTTCAGATCCTCCAGTGAATCAGAACCTTCTGTCGTCAGTGTTGCACCTCCATTATAAAAAAGCATGGTCTTTGGAAGTTCATCCAGCTGTGTCACTGCAAAAAGGAATCCTTTCATCAGAACTTTACCCAGTTCATCATTTCCTCTTCCCATTGTCGCTGTATCCACTGCGACCACGAAATCTCCTTTCACATCCGGAATGCAGGATACTTCTTCGGCCTTTGTGTCTGTCACCGGCTGACGGTCCTTCACACGAATGAACACATGAAATTCTTTGTCACTTTTTTTCTCGGAGAACACTTCTGCACCTGTATTTTTACCCATTCTGGTGAGATTCTGTACCGCTGTTTCATTATCGACCAATACTTCGATCTCGGCATCTCCCTGAATGCTGTCCAGAACTTTTTTTGTCTTTACTACAGGAATCGGGCACTGCTCTCCCATAGCATTGACCGTATATCGCTGTCCGCTCATCTTACTTCCTCCTGTTTTATAATTTTCTGAAATTAATATCATTGTAGCAGACTCTTTTCTCTTTTGCAATGTCCGACCAAAATTGTCCAGTATAAAGGACATTTTCGCCTCCAATATTTTTGTAACTTTACATAAATTTTTGTCGAAAAGAATTGAACTTCTTCGAAGAATAGAGTATCATAGATATAATTTTAGAAAAAACGTTTACAGATCAAAGGAGAGAAATCATGCAGCTTTTAAAGGAGCGTATACTGAAAGATGGAATCGTAAAACCGGGTAATATTTTAAAGGTTGACAGTTTTTTAAATCATCAGATGGATATTACTCTCATCAATGAAATTGGCAAAGAATTCAAGAGACGTTTTGCCGATTGCCCGATTACAAAAATTCTCACAATTGAAGCTTCCGGCATTGGAATTGCCTGCATTGCCGCACAGTATTTTGATGTTCCTGTCGTTTTTGCAAAAAAAGCGCAGAGCCTGAACCTTGATGGAGAAATGTACTGTTCAAAGGTTGAATCCTTCACTCACAAAAAAGTCTATGATGTTATCTTATCCAAGAAATTCCTTGGACCGGAAGATCATGTACTTCTGATTGATGATTTCCTTGCAAACGGATGTGCACTGCTCGGTCTGATCGATATCGTCAAAAAATCCGGTGCAACCCTTGAAGGTGCCGGAATCGTTATCGAAAAAGGCTTTCAGAATGGTGGTCAGAAGATCCGTGATATGGGTGTAAGACTGGAATCTCTTGCAATTGTGGATTCCATGACTGATGATTCTTTGACTTTCCGTGAATAATCCCCAGACATAAAAAACTCCGAATTTTGCTTCGGAGTTTTTTTTATGTAATTTTACTGGTTATGATTTCAGTTTTTACTTTTTTCAGATTTTTTTAATGTCACCTTTGGTTTCGGAGTTGGTGTTGCCTTTTTTTCATCTTTCTGCTCCGGGGTTGGTGTCACAGTCTCTGTTGATTCTGCAGTTTCTGTCGGAGACGGTGTTACTGTCTCTGTTGGTCCTGCTGCATCTGTGGGTGTCGGCGTTACCGGTTCTTCTGTCGGTGTCGGCGTTGCCAACGGTTTCACTTCATCTTCTGTATAGTATCCATTATCAATCAGGATTTCATAATTCTCACCATCGATCAGCTGTGGCTCACAAAGATAGCTGGCTATGATCTTAATTCCATTATCATACTGTTCATAATCATTGACTTCCGGATCATCTTCCCCATGCAGATAAATGTTTACCATCTCTTCACACTGATCGGCAAGCTCTCTTCGATCCATAAAAATGCTGAACGTCTGTTTTCCCTCTGCAATTCTGCGAACACCTTCCTCATTGCATCCGGCACCACTGATCAACGGCCAGTTTTCGGTTCCCGGAACAAATCCAGCTTCTTCCAGAGCTTCTTCCGTTCCCATCGCAGCATCATCAAATCCGGTGCAGATAATATCCGGAACTGCACCATCTGGATAATATTCTGTAAGAATATCTGTCATTCTCGTTTTGGCGATCTCAGAACTCCAACGAAGAATTCCTGTATCATCGAAAGAGGTTTTGCCGGATTTACATATCAGTGTTCCATCATCGATATACGGTTGCAATGTTTCCATTACTCCATTATAGAGGAACAATGCCTGTGTATCATCCAGAGATCCCATAAAGAATTCTATTGTTTTTGATTCTTTCGCCTCCTGTACTTTGTCAAGTTCCTCACTGTCTATAATCTGTTTTGCTATCATCTGGCCCACCTGACGACCGCCAAATGTAACATAATATTTTATTCCATCCGTATTCATGATCAGATCATCATAGGAAATCACCGGTATCTCTATCTCTGCATCCTTTACATCTGCAAGTACATCTGCCAGACCATAAGGATCTACCGGGGCGATCACCATGGCAGATACCTCTTCGGCTGCCATCTGCTGGATCTGAGACACCTGTTTGGAGCTGTCATTATCTGCATAAAGAAGAATCGGATCATATCCGTCTTCTTCAAACTGTACTTCCAGTTCTTTTGCATCTCTCGTCCAGTTCTGTTCATCTGGAAGAAGTACTGCAATCTTTTCTCTGTTTTCTTCTGTTTCAGAAGCATCCTCTCCTGTTTCCTCAGCGTCTGTACCCTTCTCTGCTTTTTTATCTGTTTTCGTATCCGCTGTTTCATCAGTCTTCTTCTGGTCATCCTCTGCAGAATCAGCTGTTCTCTCTCCGGTTCCTTCCTTTTCGGTCTGTGCGCTTTCGCTGGCAGCCTCTGTTGCCTTGTTTTTACCACATCCGGTAAGCAATGTTCCCGTCAGAAGCACTCCCAGTAACATACATACTGCTTTTTTTTTCATGCTGTTTTCCTTTCTATACACCCTTATACTCTTTTGCAAGAGTTTTCAGATAATCACGGTAAGATGCTGCCGTTTTCTTTGGTTTCAGAATATGAACATCTTTTCCCATCATTGCCAGCCATCCGTAAAATTTTGGTCCTGCAATATGCGGCACCGTTACATGTAAATAGCCGGATTCTTTTAATTTGTACTCTCCATAACTGCCAAAGTACTCCCGGATCTCTTTTTCTCTGGAAGCATCACACTGCAGTTTCATTGCCTTCTCTGTGTTCTGAATTTCTTCTTTATCAAGTGTATTCTCTTTGTAAATGATCACTGGTTCTGATTTTTTTTCTGTCTCTGCATTTTTTGAAATCCCTGCTTCCTCTTTTGTGTGAACTGACTCCGGTGCCGCAGCAATTTCCTGTCCCCCGGCCAGATAATATCCACCTGGTCTGCCTCTTTTGTACTGAACATCCAGTCCAAATTCTCGAAGAGCTTCTATATCATCATAGATACTCTTTCTCTCTGCAGTGATTCCATATTCCAGAAGTTTATCAAGGATTTCCTGCATCGTCACTATCCGGCTTTCTCCTGTTCCCTGGAGAAGATGTTCAATCACCAGGATCTTCCCTTTCTGATTACGTGATTTTGCCATATTCATTCCCTCATTCTCTGTTTCCTGATCAGTTATTTATGCTTTTGTTACTTCAGGTACCTGCTTTACTTTTATTTATTTTCGTGCACAAAGCGATGCACGATATAATCATTGGCTTCCTTTTCCTGACTGTCATCCAATGGTGTCAGCACGGTCTCTTCGCCATATTTTTTCTTAAGTGCATGCTCAATGAGCCAGTCGGCAAGCTGCGGGTTCTTCGGAAGGAGGGGACCATGAAGATAAGTTCCGATCACATTCTTGTAAACAACACCCTCATATCCGGATTTGCCATCATTTCCTGAACCATAAAGTACCTTACCCAATGGTTTGTTGTTATTGATACAGGTCCTGCCGCCATGATTCTCAAATCCTACGACCGGCATATCAAAAAGATCACTTTGCAGTACAATATTACTGATAAGACGTCCTTCTTCCTGTTCCGTATACATATCAACCAGATCAAGTCCTGTGATCATTCCCTGCTCGGTCTTGTAATATTTTCCCAAAAGCTGGTATCCACCGCAGATTGCGATCACGACACCATTATCCTCAACATATGCCTTAAAGTCTTTCTGAATAGTCTTCAGTTTTTCACAGACCAACATCTGTTCCCGGTCAGATCCGCCTCCGAGAAGTACGATATCCAGCTTAGAAAAATCGATCGTATCATCGATTTCATAGGCAATAGTTTCTGCCTCAATACCACGCCATTGACAACGTTTCATTAAACATTGGATATTTCCTCTGTCGCCATATAGATTCAGAAGATCCGGATATAAATGACCTATTGTAAGTTTCATTTGTGTTCTCCCTCCAGTTTCTTCAGAATATTTCTGGTACTGAACAATGCGGTATAGTTGACCAGTACATAAAGGTTTCCGGTTCCATCTTCTACACGGTCACGGATTGCCTTTTCTACATCAGCTTCCAGCACAGACGGGATATCCACATATTTCATTCGCAGACGCATATCCTGACAACGGATACCACTGACGGTAATAGAACGTACACTTTCATCGCTGAAACGGTCAAAATCGACATCCCAAAGCCAGGATATATCGATTCCATCCTGTGCATTATCATTAATCGCGATGATCACATCTTTGGGATTGCGATCCTGCATGACTGCGGAAATATTCTGGTTAAATCCGGCCGGGTTCTTGGCAAGATTCAGGATCACACTGGTTCCTTTAATACGAAACTGCTCCATTCGTCCATTCTCCGGATTAAACTTTTTCAGCATATCACTAAAATGTTCAGCCTTAAGTCCGGCTGTCCGGATTCCTGCATAAGCCGCCAGAATATTATATACATTATAAAATCCCTTATAATTCGCTACAATACGTCTGTTCTCAACAGAAAAAGAAAGCTGATCTCCTACTTTTACATCCTCTGCATCAAAGTCAGGTGTTGGACGCTTGAATCCGCATTTCGGACACCTGTAATCACCAAGCTGACTGTAATGATAAAAGCTGTACTGAAGTCTTTCCCCGCAGCATTTACAGAAACGTCCTTCCCGAATTTCGTTTGTTTCATTTTTCATGACCGGACGACTGATTCCGTAATAAATACATGCATTACCACTGTCCTTGGCAAGATATGCCGACAGTGCATCATCACCATTTACGATCAGTTTCATGTCCGGAACTTTGCGGATCATTTCTTCGAGGATATTCATGGTAATATCAATCTCACCATAACGGTCCAGCTGATCTCGAAAAAGATTCGTCATAACCATATAATTCGGTTTGATCTTTGTAAAAATATGTCTGGTAGATGCCTCATCTACTTCAATACAGGCATAATCCGCATCAATATGTCCATTCATTCCGGCACCAAGTGCAAACGCAGCCACAACACCGTTCAGCATATTGGATCCGGTGTGATTGCAGATAACTTTGTTTCCTTCTTCCTCCAGAGCTGCACAGAGCATATTATTGGTAGTTGTCTTACCATTGGTTCCACAGACTACAAAAATGTCTTTCCGTACTTCTGCAGCAAGCTCCTGCAAAATCGGTGGATATATTTTTAATGCAATCTTTCCTGCCCAGGTAACACCCTGACGTCCCAGCAGCTTACAGCCGGCACCGGCAGCTTTTGCTGCCCAGATTGCTGCTATTTTTCGTATGTTCATAGTTTGTATCCTTTTGTTGCTGTATCTTCCGCCACAGCAATTCCTTTTTCTATAAATAGTGTTTGTAAATGATTTTACGCTAAAATGCGAAATTTATCAACCTTATGGCATAAATTAACAGGAATAAAAAAAGAGATGCCTCCGAAGAGACATCCCTTGATCATCATAAAGATTATACTAACTCAATGAGTACTTCCATTGCAGCGTCACCTTTACGCGGTCCAATCTTAACGATTCTTGTGTAACCACCGTTACGTCCAGCGTATTTAGGTGCGATTTCCTCGAACATCTTCTTAGTCATATCGATGTCTTTGGTATTTTTCTTTCTGCCAGCACCTTTTGCAGGTACTTCTTTAACAGAATAGAAAACTTTTGCCATCTGACGACGAGCGTGCAGTCTGGACGGAGCATCTTTAGTGATTTCTTTCTGAACTTCATCGTATACAGTAACTTTCTTACCGTCTACAACTTCTTTTACTCTCTTACCATCAGCATCTTTACGTGCAACTTTTGCAGTTACTGTAACTGTCTCAAAATTGTCTTTTTCACGTACTGCCATAGCGATAAGGCTTTCGGCGATCTTGCGAATTTCTTTTGCTTTTGCTTCAGTGGTAACGATTTTTCCGTGGTACAGAAGATTTGTCACCTGGTTTCTTAACAGAGCTTTTCTCTGATCAGAAGTTCTGCTTAATTTTCTATATTTTGCCATTTTATTTTCCTCCATCTACGGGACATCCATACATGCTTGTTCGGTCTTACTGTATAAATGCTTAGGCATCCCCGCTCATATTTGCTGAATGAAATTACTCTTCAGTCGGCTGAAGCTGTAATCCCAGTTCTTTCAGTTTAGCAAGTACTTCTTCTAAGGACTTACGACCAAGGTTACGAACCTTCATCATGTCATCAGAAGTTTTGTTGCAAAGTTCTTCTACTGTATTGATACCGGCTCTCTTCAGGCAGTTGTAAGAACGAACGGAAAGTTCAAGCTCATCAATGCTCATTTCAAGAACTTTTTCTTTTTCATTGTCTTCTTTCTCGATCATGACTTCTGCAGTCTTAGCATTCTCAGAAAGATCAATGAAAAGGCTGAGATGTTCGCTCAGTACCTTAGCAGCAAGGCTGACAGCCTCATCCGGATCCAATGTACCATTGGTATATACATCCAATGTAAGTTTATCGTAATCAGTGATCTGTCCAACACGGGTGTTCTGAACAATCATGTTTACTCGGTCAACCGGAGTATAGATTGCATCTACAGCGAGTACACCGATCGGCATATCGTCTGTTTTGCCCTTGTCAGCACTTACATATCCACGTCCACGTGTAATTGTAAGCTCCATAGCCAGTCTGCAGTCTTTGCCACCGTTCAGAGTAGCAATGACCTGATCTGGATTCATGATTTCGATATCCTGATCTGCCTGAATATCAGCAGCAGTTACGACACCTTTGCCCTCACACTCAATGTATGCGGTCTTTGGTTCATTGTCGGCACTGTTATTCTTGATAGCAAGGCTTTTCAGATTCATGATGATTTCTGAAACGTCCTCTTTCACGCCCGGAATAGAGCTGAATTCATGAAGGACTCCATCAATCTTAACCTGGCTGACTGCTGCTCCCGGGAGGGATGACAGCATAATTCTTCTGAGAGAATTACCAAGTGTAGTTCCATATCCTCTTTCCAGAGGTTCTACTACAAATCTGCCAAATTTTTTATCTTCGGAAATTTCCGTAATTTCGATTTTTGGTTTATTAAAATCAAACACTATAAGTCCCTCCTTCTGGGTTTGTCAACATTTGAGGGTATTTAATTTAAAATGCATTATTTGGAGTACAACTCGACGATAAGCATTTCGTTAACCGGAACATCAATAGCTTCTCTTCTTGGAAGTTCTTTTACAGTTCCGCTTAAAGCTTCCTGATTTACATCAAGCCATTCCGGAACAAGTCTTCCACCTGTTACTTCCAGAATTCCTTTGTATCTTTCAGAACCTTTGCATTTTTCTTTGATTTCGATTGTGTCACCAGCTTTTACAAGGTAAGACGGAATGTTTACACATTTTCCGTTTACAAGTACATGCTTGTGGTCAACGATCTGACGAGCTTCACGTCTGGTTCTAGCAAGTCCCATACGGAATACTACGTTGTCAAGTCTGCTTTCCAGAAGAACCATAAGGTTTTCACCAGTCTGTCCTGGCATTCTGTCAGCTTTGTTGTAGTAGTTGTGGAAAGGTTTTTCCAGAACTCCGTAGATGAATTTTGCTTTCTGTTTTTCTCTTAACTGTAAACCATACTCAGACATTTTACGATTTGCACGTTTTAACTGTCTTGTGGATTTTTTATCAATTCCTAAATAAATCGGATCCAGGCCAAGGGATCTGCATCTTTTCAGAACAGGAACTCTATTTACTGCCATTTCAAGCTACCTCCTAAAATTAGACTCTTCTGCGTTTTGGTGGACGGCATCCGTTGTGCGGAACCGGTGTTACGTCACGGATACTTGTTACTTCAAGACCACATGCCTGAAGTGCACGGATTGCAGCTTCACGTCCTGATCCTGGTCCTTTAACCATAACATCAACAGTTTTTAAACCATGAATTAAAGCAGCTTTTGTTGCAGTCTCAGCTGCCATCTGTGCTGCATAAGGGGTAGATTTTCTTGAACCTCTAAATCCCAGACCACCAGCACTTGCCCATGAAAGAGCGTTTCCTTCGCTGTCTGTCAGAGTAACAATTGTGTTGTTAAAAGAAGACTGGATATGTGCCTGTCCGTGTTCAACGTTTTTCTTAACACGACGTTTTGTTGTCGCTTTTCTGGTTGTCTTTGCCATTTTAAAACTAACCTACACTTTCCTTTATATAATCAATTATACGTTACTTATTTCTTTTTGTTTGCAACGGTTCTCTTAGGACCTTTGCGTGTTCTAGCGTTTGTTTTGGTCTTCTGGCCACGAACCGGAAGTCCTTTACGATGACGGATACCTCTGTAGCATCCGATTTCCTGCAGTCTCTTGATATTCAGAGCGATTTCACGACGAAGATCACCTTCAACTGTCATTGTTTCATCAATTACAGCACTGATTTTCTTAACATCATCATCTGTCAGGTCTCTGACACGAATGTCAGGATTTACACCTGCCTGAGCAAGAATTTTGTCAGCGCTTGTTCTGCCGATACCATAGATATAGGTAAGGCCGATTTCGATACGTTTGTCTCTTGGTAAGTCTACACCAGCTATACGAGCCATGTACTGTTTCCTCCATTTTCTTTTTGGATAGTCTTCTGAATTATACCACTTGCTGTCTTGCAAGGTGAAATGGGGTATATCTTCACAAGCTTCCTGATTTTCTAGTTTCCTAATTGGGGTGCCTCGGTAAAACACCCAGCCGCTTTTGGCGTAAAGCGACCTTTCCGAAATTGTGTCCTCACGGACGCTGTTGCCTCTCGGTATTAGGCAATACATGCTTCTTTAATAAGATATTAAAACAGTTCGAACAACCCTTCCGGGTGTATCAAACTGCAGCCGCACGTTTCACAAACTTGTCAATTAACCCTGACGCTGTTTGTGTTTTGGATTTTCACAGATTACTCTGATAGATCCTTTTCTTTTGATGATCTTGCATTTTTCGCAGATCGGCTTTACAGATGATCTTACTTTCACTGGAAATCCTCCTTTTCCGTAATATAGGCTTGAATCTGCAGTTCATACACACAGTCTTTGCGCGTACATATGATATATTAACACTGTCGATTGGATTATGCAAGCCCTAATTTTAAATTTTTGTTAATTTTTTTGTTGGAGTAGAATGTAGAAATGGTACGTTACGGAGATGAGAAGGATGGTACTTCCTGACACACTTCGATTTCTATATGATTCGTGCGCTTGTTTGATGCCATTCACGCAAACTCGGCTACGCCTCAAACAGTGCGTTCGGTGGCATCAGCTAGCACAAATCATATGACGAAATCTACGTTTACCGTCTGGAAGTACCATCCTTCTATCTCCTGACTGTAGCATTTGAATACATAGCAACCGGTGGGTGGTCGATGACGGTAGTTGGTCGCAGACCGCCTTCGGCTTTGTTAATATATGAGAAATATAAAATAATCGGCTTAGCCTGCATAATTCAATAGCGTAGAATACAGGATTAGTCGATATTTTTTTATTTCTACAGCATAGAGCTTTATAATCCATCCCCTCACAAATGAAAAAACTCCCCCTGTAAGCCGGCGTGGCCAAGAGGGGGAGTTTGAGGGGGACATGCGGCCTTCGCAACTGTGAGCCTGTCCCCCTCAAATCTTTATTTGTCTCTCCAGATAATACGTCCCTTAGAAAGATCATATGGAGAAAGTTCTATTGTTACTTTATCTCCAGGAAGAATACGGATAAAGTTCATACGCAGCTTTCCGCTGATATGTGCCAGCACTACATGCTTGTTTTCCAGTTCTACTTTGAACATCGCATTAGGCAGCTTCTCTAATACAGTACCTTCCACTTCGATTACATCTGCTTTAGACATTATAAACCTCCTGTGTCATCTGTCATTTTGTAAGAGTCAGAATTTCCGGTTCTCCATCCGTGATCAGAATGGTGTTTTCATAATGTGCAGAAAGTGAACCGTCCATCGTTACAACCGTCCACTCATCATCTTCCCACGCTACATCTGCGCGTCCAAGATTGATCATCGGTTCGATTGCAAGTGTCATACCCGGCATCAGCTTGATGCCTCTACGTTTCTGTGGGAAATTCGGGATCTGCGGATCTTCATGAAGATGAGTTCCAATTCCGTGTCCTACCAGGTCACGTACGATTCCGTAGTTGAATTTTGCAGCATATGCACCAATTGCCTTGGAAACATCGTTCAGATGATTTCCGGCTTTTGCAAATTTGATTCCTTCAAAAAAGCTCTGTTTTGTAACTTCCATCAGCTGTTTTGCTTCCGGAGATACCTCACCGACTGCATAAGTACGCGCTGCATCTGAATGATATCCTTTATAGATCAGTCCGGCGTCAATCTTTACAAGATCGCCTTCCTGGATGATCTTCTGTCTGGACGGGATTCCATGTACGACTTCATCATTCAGACTGATGCAAAATGATGCTGGAAAGCCCTGATAATTTTTAAAGTTCGGAATGCAGCCCATAGAGCGGATCATATCCTCACCAATTCGATCCAGTTCTTTTGTGCTGATTCCCGGCTTAATGTGAGAAGCCAATTCATCATGAACCTGTTCCAGTAAATGACCGGCATGTCTCATAAGCTCAATTTCATGTTCTGACTTAATAGAAACTGACATCTTTATTCTCCCAAGATTTCGACGATTGCCTGGAAAACTTTATCCAGTGCAGCTGTTCCGTCTACCGTCTTCAAAACACCCTGTTTTGTGTAATAGTCAATCAGCGGCTGTGTCTGTTCATGATAAACCTTCAGACGTTTGGAAACGGTTTCTGGTTTATCGTCATCACGGAGTACAAGATTTTCGCCACAGGTATCGCAAACATTTTCTACCTTCGGTGCAGCATATACAATATGATAAGTTGCTCCACATTTCAGGCATGCTCTTCTTCCTGACATGCGGTTCACAATATTGTCATCCGGTACATCTACATCAATTGCGTAGTCAATTTTGCTTCCCAGTTTTTCAAGAGCGGCTGTCAGGCATTCTGCCTGAGGAATCGTTCTCGGGAAACCATCCAGTACGTATCCGTTCTTTGCATCATCCTGCTGAATTCTGTCTACTACAAGATCACAGGTTAATTCATCTGGTACTAAAAGTCCCTGATCCATATATGTCTTTGCTTTTTTCCCCAATTCAGTACCATTTTTAATGTTTGCACGGAAAATATCCCCAGTGGAAATGTGCGGAATTCCATATTTTTCAGCAATTTTCTTTGCCTGTGTTCCCTTTCCAGCTCCCGGTGCACCTAACATAATAATACGCATAATAAATACCCTCCTTTTTCTTTATGAAGCATAAGCTTTATAGAAATTTCCATAAAGCAAAAAAGACTGTGATGCTTTCACACCACAGCCTTCGTTTTAGCTGTTCAGAAAGCCTTTGTAATTGCGGACAAGCAACTGAGACTCGATCTGCTTCAATGTTTCAAGAACAACACCAACGACGATGATGATAGATGTTCCACCAAATGAAACATGTGCTCCAAATACACCATTGAAGAAGAACGGAATTACTGCCACAATAATCAGGCCTACCGCACCTATAAATATAATATAATTAAGCATTTTAGTCAAATAGTCTGATGTTGGTTTTCCAGGACGAATACCTGGGATAAAACCACCCTGCTTTTTGATATTATCTGCGACTTCCAACGGATTAAATGTGATAGAAGTGTAGAAATATGCAAAGAATACACAAAGTACAATGTATACAAGCAGTCCCCAGCTATACTGTAGCTGGGATGGATTACACCAGTTACTTGAAGAAAGACCTCTCAGGATCTCGCTTCCGATGCCTGTTCCGTTTGTCTTACCGGCAAACTGCGCGATAACACCCGGGAATGACATGATTGAGGAAGCAAAGATGATCGGGATAACACCTGCGGTGTTAACTTTCAATGGGATGTTGGTGGCCTGGCCGCCCATCATCTTTCTGCCAACCATCTTTTTGGAGTACTGAACAGGAATCCTTCTCTCTGCTCCATTAAGAATAAGGACAAATACAACTACAACCATAATAATTGCAAAAATAATCACTCCTGCAAGCATTCCTTTTGCAATTGTTTTTCCCTTAATAAAGTTCTCATAAAGAGTTGTCATATCACTTGGAATTCTGGATACGATATTAACCGCAAGAACGATAGAAATACCATTTCCAACACCCTTTTCTGTGATACGTTCACCGATCCACATCAGCATAGCAGAACCGGCTGTAAGGCTGGCGATTACTACAACTGCCTTTAAGAAATTCATATCTTTTACGATATTTCCACGGCTGAATCCGATTGTCATGGCAATAGACTCAAAAAGAGCCAGACCAACTGTGACATAACGGGTAATCGCAGTCATTTTCTTTCTTCCCTCTTCACCATCTCTGTGCATTTCCTCCAGAGCAGGAATTGCAATTGTCAAAAGTTGGATAATAATGGAAGATGTAATGTATGGTGTGATGTTCAACGCAAAAACAGACATGCTTTCAAAGGAACCACCGGTGAATGCATCAAAGAAATTGAATGCATCACCGGTATTGCTCTTGAACCACTGTTTGAATACGCTGCCATCCACACCCGGGATGGGAAGCTGCGAACCTATACGGATGACAAAGATCATCGCTAACAGGTAGAGAAGCTTACGTCTCATCTCTTTCACTCTAAAAGCACTTTTAAGAGTCTCAAACATTAGATCACCTCTACTGTACCACCTGCAGCTTCGATTTTTGCTTTTGCGGTTTCGCTGACAGCATTTACTTTTACATTAAGTTTTTTGGTCAGCTCACCGTTTCCAAGAATTTTAACACCGTCTCCGGCTTTGGAAATTGCGCGGCTCTCCAGTAAAGTTTCAACGGTAACATCTGTACCATCTTCGAAACGATTAAGAACGTCTACATTGATTGCGATGATTTCTTTAGAATTTCTATTCTTGAAACCTCTCTTCGGAAGACGTCTGTATAAAGGCATCTGTCCACCTTCAAATCCCGGTTTCTTATGTCCGGAACGAGCTAACTGTCCTTTGTGTCCTTTTCCGGCTGTTTTACCGTTTCCGGATCCATGTCCACGGCCTCTTCTGAAGTTATCACTATGTTTAGAACCTTCTGCTGGTCTTAAGTTTGATAATTCCATCTTTGGCACCTCCTTTTATTATTCAATCTCTGGAAATTATTATGCTTCTTCTACTTTTACAAGATGCTGAACCTGCTGGATCATTCCTCTTGTAGCTGCATTGTCAGGCATTTCAACTGTTTTGTGCATTTTTGTAAGTCCCATAGCTGCTACAGTTTTTTTGTGTTTCGGAACTGCACCGATTGGAGACTTAACAAGTGTAACTTTTAATGTGTTTGCCATTATTTTGTCCTCCTTATGCCAGAATCTCTTCTACAGATTTTCCGCGAAGTTTTGCAACTTCTTCCGGAGTTTTCAGTTTGCTTAATCCTTCGATAGTAGCCAGAACTACGTTCTGTTTATTTCTGGATCCCATACATTTTGTACGGATGTTTTTGATTCCTGCAAGCTCGATGACTGCACGGGCTGGACCACCAGCGATAACTCCAGTACCTTCCGGAGCACGTTTCAGAAGCATTTCAGCACTTCCGAATTTACCTACATAGTCATGAGTGATGGAATTGTTCTCATCTCTTGCAACTGTAACCAGTTTTTTCATGGCATCTTCTTTTCCTTTGCGGATAGCTTCCGGAATTTCAGCTGCCTTTCCTAAACCTGCACCAACATGTCCGTTGCCGTCACCTACAACAACCAAAGCTGTGAAACGGAAGTTACGGCCACCTTTAACAACCTTGGTAACACGTTTGATTGACACTACTTTATCTTCTAATTCTAACTGACTAGCATCAATAAGATTATTTTTCATGTGTCTTTTTCCTCCCTTTTAGAATTTCAGCCCAGCTTCTCTTGCTGCGTCTGCCAGTGCCTTTACTTTACCGTGATAGATATAGCCTCCTCTGTCGAAGACAACGCTTTCGATACCTGCTTCAACTGCTTTCTTTCCGATTACAGTTCCAAGGTATGCTGCAGCTTTTACATCATCAGTATTTTCCAGTTCAGCTTTTACATCTTTCTGAAGAGTAGAAGCAGATACTAAAGTTTTTCCTACAGTGTCATCAATGATCTGTGCATACATATGCTTGTTGGAACGATATACTGCCAGTCTTGGAGTAGTAGCTGTTCCATTGAGATGATGACGGATTCTTCTATGTTTTTTCTCGCGAATTTCCGCTCTGGATGCTTTATTAATCATATTCTCACTCTCCTTATTTATTTCTTACCAGTCTTACCGACTTTACGTCTGATAACTTCATCAGCATACTTGATACCTTTGCCCTTATATGGCTCCGGTCTTCTCTTATCTCTGATTTCAGCTGCATACTGGCCAACTTTTTCTTTGCTGATACCGGAAACGATGATCTTGTTTCCATCAACTTTGGATTCCAGACCTTCTGGATCTTCCATCTCTACCGGGTGAGAATATCCCAGAGAAAGAACAAGTTTCTTGCCCTGTTTCTGTGCTCTATAACCTACACCGTTAACTTCAAGCTCTTTTGTGTAGCCTTCGCTTACACCGATTACCATATTGTGGATCAGGCTTCTTGTCAGACCGTGTAATGCTTTCATTTTCTTAAGATCATTTGGTCTTGTAACTACTACATGACCATCTTCTACTTTGATTTCCATTTCGGTTGGAAGTGCTCTTTCGAGTGTTCCTTTAGGACCTTTAACGGTTACTACGTTACCTGCAGCTACGCTTACTTCAACGCCTGCCGGGATAGCTACCGGAAGTCTTCCGATTCGTGACATAATATTGTCCTCCTTACTTAAATTGTCGGAGAGAATAATTTCTCTCTGTTTTCAGTTTGTATCTATCAAGGAACTTCCTTCAACTAAATTCAGACTGTGCTTCCGCTTGTCTTCATTAAGGTTCGGGAAGAACCTCGCACTAAATTCGCCCGTGCGTTTACACGCAGGGCTCATTAAGTTGCTTTCGGCCTACCAAACGAAGGCAAGAACTTCTCCACCAACCTGAAGTTTACGAGCTTCTTTGTCAGTGATTACACCTTTGTTTGTGGAAAGAATAGCGATTCCAAGTCCGCCAAGTACTCTCGGGAGTTCATCTTTACCAGCGTAGATACGAAGACCTGGTTTGGAGATTCTCTTAAGTCCTGTAATGATCTTGTCGTTCTTTGTTTCACCATATTTCAGTGTGATGTGGATGGTTTTAAATACACCATCTTCGATCAGATCGTATTTTGCAATGTATCCTTCATCTACAAGGATGTTTGCGATTGCGATTTTCATTTTGGATGCCGGAACATCTACTGTATCATGTTTTGCAGTGTTAGCGTTACGGATTCTTGTAAGCATATCTGCGATTGGATCACTCATTGTCATGTTAGTTTCCTCCTAATTTTTCAGACTTTACATGTCGATATATTTTCTAAATCAAATTACCAAGAAGCTTTTTTAACACCCGGGATCTGACCTTTGTAAGCCAGTTCACGGAAGCAGATACGGCAGATACCGTATTTTCTCAGGTATGCATGTGGACGTCCACAGATTCTGCAGCGGCTGTATTCTCTTGTGGAGAATTTCTGTTTGCGCTGCTGTTTGATTTTCATTGCTGTTTTAGCCATTCGAATTCTCCTCCTTATTTAGCAAAAGGCATATTGAACTGAGTTAACAGCTCACGAGCCTCTTCGTCTGTCTTAGCAGTTGTAACGAAGATGATATCCATACCTCTTACTTTGTCTACCTTATCATACTCAACTTCTGGGAAGATCAGCTGTTCTTTAATTCCCAGTGCGTAGTTTCCTCTGCCATCGAAAGCGTTTGGATTAACACCACGGAAGTCACGTACACGAGGAAGAGCAAGGTTGATCAGACGATCAGCGAACTCATACATCTTCTCGCCTCTTAAGGTAACCTTACAACCGATTGGCATACCCTCTCTGATTTTGAAGTTAGCTACAGATTTTTTAGCTTTTGTTGCGATTGCTTTCTGGCCTGTGATCAGTTCCATATCAGCGATTGCTGCATCAAGAAGCTTAGCGTTTTCTTTAGCTTCACCAACACCCATATTGATAACGATCTTATCGAGTTTTGGCACTTCCATAACGTTTTTATATCCAAATTTTTTGGTCATGGCATCCATGATCTCATTTTTGTAAAGTTCTTTTAATCTACTCACCTGTCATGCCTCCTCTCTTAATTAATCGATAACTTTACCTGTTGCTTTTGCAACACGTACTTTTTTGTCTCCATCCATCTGGAATCCAACTCTTGTAGCTTTTCCGTCAACAACGAGCATTACGTTGGAAATATGAAGAGCAGCTTCTTTTGTTGTGATTCCGCCAGCCTGGTTTGCAGCTGATGGTTTGTTGTGCTTTGTAACCATGTTGATACCTTCAACGATTACGGTGTTGTCTTTTACGTTAACGGCAAGAACTTTTCCTTCTTTGCCTTTATCTTTTCCAGCGATTACTTTAACAGTATCGCCTTTTTTAATTTTCATAGCTGACATTAGGCACCCTCCTATAATACTTCCGGAGCTAAGGAAACGATCTTCATGAATTTTTTCTCACGAAGTTCTCTGGCAACTGGTCCAAAGATACGTGTTCCTTTCGGAGTTAAATCGTCTTTAATGATTACGGCTGCATTTTCATCGAAACGGATGTAAGATCCATCTTTACGACGAGCGCCTTTTTTTGTACGAACTACAACAGCTTTTACTACATCGCCTTTTTTAACAACACCGCCTGGTGTTGCATCTTTAACAGTAGCAACGATAGTATCACCGATGTTAGCATATCTTCTTGTAGAGCCACCCATAACACGAATACAAAGGATTTCTTTTGCACCAGTGTTGTCGGCAACTTTCAGTCTTGTTTCCTGCTGAATCATACTGGTTTCCTCCTTATTTCACTTTCTCTACAATTTCAACCAGTCTCCATCTTTTGTCCTTGGACAGCGGTCTGGTTTCCATAACTTTAACGGTATCACCGATATTGCACTCATTGTTTTCATCATGAGCTTTAAGTTTATATGTTCTCTTTACGATTTTTTTGTAAAGAGGATGTTTTACATGGTCTTCGATAGCAACAACAATGGTCTTGTCCATCTTATTGCTGACAACCTTACCCACACGGGTCTTTCTCAGATTTCTTTCCACGATTATTTCCTCCTATATATCACTATTTCGCAGCGTTTGCCTGCTCAGTGATTACTGTCTGGATTCTGGCAATATTTTTGCGAACC
>OLNR01000123.1_pt1 | contig 76701 bp, 90 predicted proteins | sample 1672231 | NCBI WGS metagenome assembly OLNR01 (sample SAMEA3136662, study PRJEB25190) | human gut metagenome
GAGAAACCATATTTGAAAGTGCGATGGCAAGCGGAATTAATACAAAAGTTGCCAAATATCTGGGAAGAGAAACCGTTATCGGAGACGCACTTACCTTGCCGTGGGATATAGCACAAGACGCAGATGTCAATAAGTATGGGGTACAAGGAGCTAAAAGGCGGATTGGTATTGATGTTTATGGGAATTTAGTGGTGGTTAGTGCTACTGTTTTGACTGGAGGTAGTTTGGGTGGTACATTATCAGGATTAGCATCAGCGGTGATTATCACAGAATTTAAAGATTTTGTGGCACCGCCGTTAACGACAATAGAAAGGGAAAAGGAGAATAATGAATATATTGAAAATATAAATAGAGAGATAGATTAAACTATTGTTGGAGGAACTTATGATAGATATATTAATATGCATATTGTATGTTGTTGCTGGAGGAATATGGATGTGCAAAGGCATCAGATTAGATTCAATCTCTGCCCCGACAAATTATAAGATTGTTATTATAAAGTTTTTGATGTTATTAGTAGTTCCTGCAAGTTTATACATATTTTTTTCTTTTTCGGCAAATAATAAAATGCGTATAATCTTAAGCACAAGTTTTTTATTAACAAATGAAATACTATCTTATGTATTGTTTTTAGAAATAAAAAAAGTACTCATTAATTATAATGAGCGGAAAAGAGAAGAGGTAGAAAGAATTTTAAAAAAGAAAAAATTCCGATTTGAGCTGGGAATGGTAGGTTTTGGTGTAATAATTTTTATAGGATTATTAATTTGTGTTCTGCCTAATTAACTAGAAGAAGCTAAAGTATATGAATAAATGGCTGCAAATCGATGCTGAGCAGAACGAAGAATGGCTGAGAAAACAAGGAACAGGCACCTATATAGACCTGAGTACAATAAAAAAAGGAGACCTGCCCGGACAAGTCATCCTTGAAAAGCATAACGGATATAAAGAAGTGCTAAACAAAGCAGCCCTGGATAAATCCAAAGAAATCGCGGCGGAAGGAATAGTAAGCTGGAGCGCGGCGAACTGGATAGAAAGCGAATATCCTTACCTGACACGAAAAGAAGTGGAGGCAATCGGGAAAAACCTTGTGAAGAAAGCAAGTCCATTGGTGGCAGGCGGATTTTATTTATATGGGATACAGGAAAACCACGAAAGATTTAAATCCCCTTACAATGCATTTAGAGCGGATATTTTGGATGTATTGCCAATAGTAGCTGGCGGTGGTGCTGCTGTGATTGATGGATTTGCAGGACCTACTGGGGCAATTGCTGCTGGCGTACTGGCGGGGGGGAAAACTGCAACCTATGGAGTTGAGGCCTCTAAGTAAAAGTTGGAGGCTTTAGAGAACAAAGAAGATGAACAAAATACTAAATGGGAGGACGGGGAAATGAATCATTTTTTAGGAAGTATAGAATATGATTTGATACTCGTATTTATAGGAATATTATTTTTTAGGATGGTCTTTTTAAAATTATATATGTCAGAAAAGGAGCGAATTATTGTGGAAAATGCGCCGTCTAGTTTTTTCTTGACTAGCGCAGGGCTTATCATTGGCATAGGATGCGTCGTTTTATCTGATCGGATAGGAATAGATTATTGGATCAAGAATTTAGTGTATTTGTACTTAGGTTGCGTAGTTTTATGGTGGAATACGATAATAATTTATACAAAATGGAAATATAACAAAGTGAACAATATAGAAATGGATGAAATAAAAAAGGCTTGCGGGGCTTTTTTTATTCTGATTTCTATATTGCTGTTTTTATTACTTATTAATATTTAGTGTTTAGTCAATAAATAATATGTTTCGTGTCCTTAAATAAAGTGGAGTCTACACAGGAAAAGAAAGATACGATATCTGGACGATATGAAAAACGCAAAGACAGAAGAAGAGAAGGAGCAGACCGAGAAAATGTCACGCTTTATGGGAATGAAAATTGGTGAAATTATGACCGGAAATGATCGGGAATATATAAAAGAAAAGTTTTCAGAAAGTGCTCTTGATTGAGCAACAGCATTAGCGGAATGGACGAAAAATCATTATTCAGAAATAATGGCAGATAAAAATTTTAAAGGGAAATTAAGACTTGAAGGACTTAAGTTCCTGAGCAAATTATCGGTATGGATAGATTTAGCGTCTGTACTAAAATTTAATGTAGACTTTCAATATGAGAAATATGAGGAATTAAATATTAAGTTTGAGGAGAAAGGTAAATCATACTGGGTTGATGTATATAATAGATTAAAGGAAAATACGTCTGACGCAATGGATTAGTAAAAGGAGTTTAATATGAATAGAGAATATTTATTAGGAGCTATATCCGTTTATTTGCTGATTGTATTCCATGTAGTAAGAGCGCTTTGGCGGCTTCATGTCGCAAATGAATTAGAGCCCACGGTTGAAGATATTATAAATGAGAGAAATATAGTGGAGAATGATTTAATGAAGTTGAGCCAAGTGGAGATGCTGCAAGATATAGATGTGAAAAAAATTTACAAGTCTTTAAGAGAGGGGGGGATTTTTCGAATAAAAAATATAAAGATATATGATAATATTTTTTGGGTCAAGTTAAATGGAGGAGATGGTTATTTTACTCTTTATGAAAACAGGGTAGATACTATTTCTGTAAACCATGTAATTACAGTAAGAAATGGAATATTGTTACATTGTCCGGTGCAGGATGATACAGAATACATTATTAGTGATTAAATTATTGATAAAAATCCATAATTATGAATATATCATGGAAGACCTGAAACGAAGACCTGAAACGGATAAAAAGAAATAATTGGGTAGCTAAGCACCCTGACATAGAACAAAGCATCTTCGCCGCCTTGGGAGGAATCCTGTCCAATATGACAGGAGGGAGCGGACACACAGGTGCCTACATCTCCCGGATGGGGACGAAGTGGAATGAATTGGATGAGGAAATGGCTGCAATGAGAGGAAAGAATCTGAGAGATGAATTTAATAAATGGGTAGAAGACTCTGTAAATGATTAAGAAGGTATAAAGGATGAAAAAGGCATGGAAATTAATTGGGCTTAGTATATTTATTGCTACTTTTGCATATTTTTTTGATTATACGTTATTATGGCTTATGGCTTTTATACTTTTAGTAGGAGCTTCTTATTATTGATTTTAAATGGATTTTAGAAGCAGGTTTTGTGATAGAAAATACAAAAAATAATATAAGTGGAGCTACGATACAGTGAAGAACATCTCCGTCGCTTTCGGAGGAATCCTGTCCAAGATGGCGGGAGGGAGCAGATACACGGGTGCTTACATCTCCCGGATGGGGAATGCTTTAGATGGGGTAAACGGATTTTATTTGTATTATGAAGACAATATTTCTAATGATGTAAAAAATATCTTTCTGATACAGCAACTAAGTTAATTCTTGAAAGAACAACTATAAAATCACTGGAATATTTAGGGAACGAAGTTATACGGGATTATCCTTATTTAGCAGATGAAGTAAAACAAAAGTTAAAAGGTATAAAATTTGTAAAAAAGTAGATGACGGATATGGAACCTTAGCTGGTGCTGTGATAGTTTATGTTGCATTGTTAGATTATAAGCATGCAAGTAGTCCTAAAACTACGAAAGAATTAGAAGGCCGGATAGAGGATTGTATAACTGATTAGAGGGGATTATAGAATGAAAGCGGATAGTAAGTTTATATGCTCAGGAATTCTAATTTTTATTATTGCGCATTTTTTTAATTACACTATATTGTGGGTTTTATCAATAGTATTTTTATTAATATCCTTTTTTTACTAGGCGGAGTTCAAAAAGCCGGTTAACTGTAACAAGATAAAATAAGCTATAAATCATTAATTTGCTGCTACTGTGGGAGGGATTATATGAAAAAATATTTTGGACCTAGTTTGGCTTTAGGAATAGCCGGCTTAATATCAGGGAGTATTGCATGGCTTATGGGTATAGAATATTTGGGATATATAGCAGTTTTTTGTTTTTTACTTAGTGGAATAGTGAATACCGATCGTTGGTAAAGTAGTGTTCTGAGAGCCATCTCAAGGAATAGAATAAAGAGGTAAAAGATGAATTTAGCTGAATATATCAAAGGATTTTTAGGAATAATTGCAATAATATTTTTTGGTATAGGAATAGTAGTTTGGAAGTTTAGGGCCGCTGATGAAATTCAAGAAATTGAAAAGAAAATAGACGTCGATACAAAAAAGGTTATAGAATCTGATTTAAAAGTTCTTAGTGACGTTAGTTTCCCTGATGAGATAGATGTAAGGAAAATGTATGGCGTTATTTCGGCGGGGGGAATCCAGGAAATAGAGTGTATAAAGGTCTATGAAGATAAATATTTTGTAAAAATGAAGTTTTATGGAGAGGGATATTTTACATTAAAAGGAAATCATGTGGATATTGTTTCGGTTGGTCATGTTATAAATATGAAAAATGGACAATTGCTATACACACCACAAAATGATGATACGGAATATATTTCAATGACATAAAAAATACCTAGGACATGGAAAAATTAGCGCAGATAGGAACCGTAGCTGCTCCCGTAAGGAGACGGAGAAGTGGGAAGACGGCCGGCTGAAAGCCCTGTATGCCGTGGGAAGGAATGAATACCAGAGAAATACAGAAAGATCAGAAAACAGACAAAGCCATTAACAAGAACAATACCGTAGGAATATCAGCCTCGGCAGCACCGGAAAGAAGCGGAGGTGATCGAGAAATTGGCGTGATACAGGCTTTTGACCAGAGTGCAAATCTTGATGGAACAATAGAAATAAAATAAGGAGGAGCATAATGAAAAAGAAAATATTCCTCGTTTGTTCGATATTTATCTTTTATCATGCGGCTTGTATAGCAGTGAATGTTATTCCGTCTTTATTTGATATTCAAACATGGTATATAGATACGGAATCTACTTTTGGAAATAAATCACGTATATTTCTCTCTAAAAGGGAGAAAGGAGGCATTCATTTTGAACTGCATGATTATCGCCCGGAAGACAAAGTAAAACAAAAATTAACCCTTTTAGACAAAAATGTGTATGAGACAGAAAGTGAAACAGACATGCTTTATAGGGACAAAGTGTTTTACTCTTATGGAAGTGCCGGTTTTTATGCAATTTATGCGAATCCATTTAAGATAAAGGTATATAGGAATCCGTCTCAGCCATTAGAGGAGAAACAAGAGATAGATAGGTCCTTAGCGAAGTATAGCAGTGATGAGATACAAGTAATTTCATCAGTGTCAGATCTTGCTTCAGAAGAACGGAAGGCGTATGAGAAGTTGAGAGTCAAAGCGGATAATAAAGAAGGTAGATAAATATACGCTGTAGGCATCAATACCAGCCTCGGCAGCACCGGATGGAAAGACCATAAGGATCTACAGAAAAACTTCTTCTCCATGGAGCCATAGGCGCACTGATTCTATCAGATATTAAAGATGGATGATCAAAAGATATTGCCAAAGGTGTGGCAGAAGATGAAACTCTTCGTGCACTTAATTGGTTATCTAAATATACAAAACAAATTATCCTGAGTTAGATCGTATAATTCCCGGAAGTTTTGCCGGAATAAAATTTTTAAATAGAGTGAAAATATAACTGGATATATAGCGTGGATATCATTCTTTTGAAGTTATCTTGCACAATGAAAATGAAAAAATTAAAGAAGCAGAACGAAGGGAAGTTTATGAGCAGAAAAAATAGTATTAATACTATGAAAAATAAAATCAAAGAAATGTATGATTTCTTTAGTGGGAGTGATATCTGTTTTATTATAGGATGTGTAATTGCTGGTGTTGCGATTTATTTTGACTATAAACTGCTCGGTGTTATCGGATTATGCATACTATTTTTAGCTAGAGTTACCGGATAGATAAATTCATATCCAAAGTGATTGGGCTAAATATGCGGATATGGATTAGACTTTATAGGAGAAATATCTAAGGAATCTCATTTGCCTGGCGTGTCCGGCTGAGCAGAAACTGCCGGCAAGATGTTAGATATAGGAAAATTTTTAACACCAGATGACCGTAGCAAAGAATTTGCCGGTATTGATGGTGGAATAGTGGGAAGTTTGGCAGGACAGAGTCTGCTTGTGCCGATTATGGTGGGATATGGCAGTCAATATCAAATCGCTCCAATACTACTCCTTTCCGGTGGAACGGCTGCAGTAGTTGTAGGTACAGGCTATGCAGGAGGTCTTTTGGCAAAATATATTTATGAAGAAGAGAATAAAAGTGATTATATTTATTATCTAAAAAGACTTAATCAATCGAATTATAATGAGTATGAATTTAAAGAAAGAATGGAACAAAACTTTGACATCATAGAGTAAACGGAGGGATATCAATTGAAAATTACCAGTATTCTATTTTGGGGAGGAATGGTAACCACTATTATGTTATTTGTTCTATTCTTGGGTTTGATTTGTCAAGATATTATTTACGAGAGAGTACATAATGGAGTTAAGTATTTTTTTATAATTCCGATAGGAATATTATGTGTAATGTTCTTTTTACTATCGACTTTAGTGGCGGGAACGGATATTTTAAGTTATTTTTATCAGACGAATATTTATTATGGCTCAAAATTAGATATTTTATTTCTGGTTTTTGCGATTTGGTCATTATGGGTGGCAATACATTATTATGGTTATATTTTATTTCCCGAATATTCTAAATTGGATATCAATATAATTCCTAAAGTGAGAAAGAAATGGATATTACTATATATTTGTACCATAATAATAGGATTTTTTATGATATGGATATACCGGCCAATTCTAGTATATGTAATGAATGTGATAATCGGACATATATAAAATTTATAGATATAGTAATGTGGACATTAAGAAGAGATGCTTTATACGCAAGGAAAAAGGCTATGGACATTCGCATTAAAGACAGACCTCTTGGTGGAGATGCTATTGCTTTTTAGATATGAGTTTAGAGCTGCTTTTACTGTGGAAAATATTTATGATAATAAAAGAAACGATATCTATTACGGGGAAAACTTAAATAGTTCAAATTATGATAAACAAGATTCTGAAAAAGATTGAATGGAATTTTTATGTTAAAGATTGATTGGGGATTCAAAATATGAGAATTATGGGGACTTCATTCTTTTTGGGAATAATGGCAACAATTATACTGGGTATTACGCTGCTTAGTATAGCCATTTATGATATTGCATGTCACAGAATTCGTCATGTTATTAAGTATTTGTTTTTTATTCTTATGGGAATATTACTGATAATTTTTAGTTTGCTGTTTACAGTGACAGGTGGGACGAATCTTTTATTAGTCTTAAGAGAAATAGATATTGACTACGATAAAGAAATAGCATTTGCTTTTGCGATCTTCACATGTTGGTCACTTTTTATTGCTGTACGGTATTATGGTTATGTATTATTGCCGGAGTATTCGAATTTAAACAAAGAATTGAGATTTAAGATATCAAGAAAGACGATTTATCTTTCTTTTTGTACGTTAATAGCTGAGTCGATTGTACTATGGTGGTGTTGGCCGATTCTTGCGTATGTGATAGATATAATACTCTGTTATTTATAATACTTTTAAGGGTTTATAGGTAAAGAAGAATGATAATCTTCAACAAAGGACTGCCGCAATTTGGGCTTAGTGGAGATTCAACCTCTTCAGTAGATAATGAGGAGGTAGAGAAATGATTTCGAAAATGAAATTACAGAATGGGATATTGACATTGATAGGATTTATTATGTTAGTGTCTATTTGTATTTTAGTTGATCGTTTAGAATCAAGAAAGCCTGAAATGGAGATAAGGGAAAGCGTCGAGGGGGTCAATGTCTATAATGAAGAAAGTAAATTAGTGGATTTACTACAATTTATTTATAGGACTAATAAACATTATATTCTTACATATATTATTCAATCTTTTGGAACTAAAATTGATATTTTTGAATATTATAGAAAAAAATTGGAAAAAATCGGATGGGAATTTACAGGAGAAGCAGATAATATTGATCATTCAAACAATAGAAAGATAGGGGAATCATTTAATTTCCGAAAAGGGAAGTATAGATTGGGAATATATTTTAGTACTCGGGATTTGCATAATTACGAAAAAAGTAATGGGCAAGATCCGCTTAGGTATTCTGTAACAATTTATCCCCAAACATAAAGGGAGGGAAATAATTTATGTTTAGTCATAATAAGCGAGACAATTTGCCTATAGTTAATACTTGTTCTTTTATTCTGACAGGAATGCTTTCAATTCTTTATTGTGCTGAGAAAATCTGTGAGGGGGAATTTATATTCATAGATTTTTCAGACTATGGTCTTTTAGTTCTGATTTTCCTGATGAGTATTTTTATAATATTTATAGGAGCATTACAACTTCGTACAGCCTTAAGACATTTAGGGCGAGAGATTGAAAGCAATGATCAGAAACCGATTGCGCATAAACTGATGAAGTTATTTTGGTATCCTGATGAATATTACGAAAGAAAAAATAATCACACCCGTTTCAATAAAATAAAACATTACATAGGGCTTTTGATTATTGTCATATCTGTTTTTCTTGTGGGAGTTGTCTTTTTTTACTGGAATCAGTCAATTTTATTTGAAATTATTATAAAAATTTCTATTCTTATGAATATTATAGTGTACTGTAGAAAGTATCTGATGTAATGTAGGGGGAACTGTTGACATCGTTTATGTGGATAAAGGAAAGAACAAACTCACTACTGATACCGTACAGGCCATCAGCACTGCTTTAGTAACCGTCGCGGGAGGCCTGACAGGAGATCGTGCGACAGGAGCCTGTACGGCGCAAATGGGGACAGGATGGTATAGGTGATTGATATGAGAAATACTAAAATATGGGTTGCGTTTAGTTTATTAATAGGATTATGCGTTATGTATTTACACATGAATACATTTCAAATGGAACATGCAACCTATTATGCAGCATTTAGATATAGGTTTAAGGTCGATAGGATATTTACTGATTTGTGGACAAAAACAGCCTTAGAGTCGGATTGTTTTGCTTATAAATATGAATATCCCTATATATTTTTGTATGGCATAGGAGGATATACAAAAGTAAACTTAATTCCTTTTTATGGGGAAACGATTAAAGTGGTTAATGAAACTTATTATAGAAACATCCCGGATGATTTGAGAAGTGATGTGTTAAGTTCTTTATCGCAGCTAAATGAATCTTATCTATGGGGGATAGAGATTAGATATGACTTTATAGGATTACCCAAAAGAGATATAGATATTTTTAAAGAATTACAAAGAAAAGGGCGTGAGAAAAAAGTCAATTATATTAAAAGAGAATCGTATTATGCTTCTGATAAAAAATTTATGAAAGAATATATTGATAGTAGAAAAGGATTAGATATGCTTGATAAAAAGCTGGAAGATATTACCTCAGAAAGCGAATAGTATGGCAGGAGTGAACGCCTTCCTAAAAAGAACAGGGAAAGATCAAAGACCCGGAAGTTCATAAAATAGCAAGCGGGACTATAATCAGTTTAGTCATGTGGGATGGAAAGTTCTATTGCCGGCTTGGAAGGTGGGATGCTTGTGGGAGCCTATCTTTATGATCGTGTGCTTATAGAAAAATAGGCTTGAGGGAAGTGAGAAATATAAAGAATCAGTATAATTCTTTCCTTGCGAATGAAGGAGGGGATAAGAAATGAAATATATCTTTAGTAATCAAGTGATTGATTTTGCCATGCTTTTTCTCATGATATGGAATTTATGGATATTTATATTTAACAAATCTAAAAAAGAAGATATGAAGATGGTTGTAAAGAATATCCCAGTGTATATTCGAATTCCTTTTATATTTTGTATAGATGTATTAATGGGAGCGGCGATACTGATAGATATTGGGATCATTAATTATTCAAATAAACTTTTGATAATGACATCTGCAATATGGGGGGCTATGGTTTCTTTTGGTACTATATGAATTGAGAAGGAACCGAGCAAAAGTTGCAAATTGTTATGATGTTAAAGATGATGTCCGGTTAATAACATGGTTACTTTTAGGATTAATGTTAATATTTATAAACTTACTACCGGTACCTTGATATAGGAAAACATAGAAAACAAAGCAGAATATAAAGCAAGCGAAAGAGGACTACTGCCCCATATTGTCCATCAAAGGAAGCACAGCCACAACCAACCAATCCGCAGTGAACTCTGAGTATCCAATTATGACGATGAACAGTTTAAAAAGGACTTTAAACAGAATTTTATTGTAAAAGATTGAATCGAGGAATGCATAATGAAGATTACCGGTCTTTCGTTTTTTGGAGGAATAGTATTTACTGTTTTAATATTTGCTTTTATGTGCTGTGCCATAGGTGAAGATTTTATTCGACATAAAGATAGGAGACATCCGTCTCTCTATAAGTATGTCATATTTATATTCATGGGAATATTGCTAACTGTGTTTAGCCTTCTATTTATAATATTGACTGCAACCAACATTCTGAAAATCATGTCAGGTATAGATATGTCCCATAGTCCACTAGTCAGTTTGATAGGGATGCTCTTTATGGGGGAGGCGATTTTCATTCTGGCTCGGTATTTTGCTTACATATTAGCGCCTGAATTTACGAAGAAAAGCGAAAGTGAAATTGTACAGGCGCAAAAACAAACTATTCTTTTATCAATATTAAATGTGTTTATTGAATTGTTTGTAATAGGGTATTACCGAGATGTGCTGTGGTATGTAATCTCCTGGATTTTCTATTAATTAATGAAATTCAATATAGAAGGTATTACTGAACAAAGCGGCATCTACATAGGGAAAAAAGAATACGACACCAAGTCAAAAACAACACCCACCTCAAAGGCGACGTCATAGACAGCAAAGCACTGGCAGAAAAGAACAAACTCACCACCGGTACTTTGACATGGGAAAATATGGACAACAAAACCGAATACAAAGCAAAAGCAAGCGGAATCACTGCATCCACCAATGCCGTATCCAAACTCACCCCCTTAGGACTGGGCTATGTATCGACCGTACTCGTGAAAGGGAAATCAGAAAGCACCACCTTGGACGGAACCTGAAAGAAAACAACCGGATGAAAAGTATGTTACAAATGTGTATAAACAAATAGATTAATGTAATGGAGGATTCATGATAATGGATATTATTATATGTATAATCTATATTTTTATAGGGGTAAGATGGATTTTTAAGAATATACGGTTAGGTACATTTTCAGCTTGTACTACTTGGAAAATTATGGGGTTAAAGCTTTTCATGTTATTAATGGTACCTTTAGCATTATTTGTTTATGTGTATTTCGCGGATAATTTGACACAAAGGTTATTCTTGGGGATGTTAGTAATCATTTTGGGCCAAATTGGAGATTATTTATTGTTCAAGGAAACACAAAGGATCCTTATTAATACTGTTAAATATGAGATGACAGAAGAATTTAACAAAAAACTTGCGCATGAAAAGTTTAAATTTCAAATTCGAATGATGGGATTGTCTGTAATTGTATTTATGGGAATCATATCTTGTCTTCTGGCAGAATGATGTTTTCATCCCTTAAGGGTTTCGTCATAGACAGCAAAGCACCGGGAGAAAAGAATAAACTCGCCACTGCTAACATTCTGCAAACCATCACAGCCTGGGAAGGCAGATATATCTATGACTTTAAACAGGGAAATCATACTATTCTTTTCGGAATAAGAAGCATGTAATTATAGAATGGGAAGATATTTTTATGAAGATGATAATTGATAGAAAAAAGATGGGGAAGAATTTGAATTTTTATTTTCAAATATTCATGATAATAGTATTCATGGGTTTATTTGTATTTAATCGCTTTGAGTCAAAGCGGCCCGAAAAAGAAATGCGAGATAGTATACCTACAATTACTTTATACAAAGAAGATGGTTTATTAGGAGATAAGTTATTCTTTTCATATAGAAATTCAAATTTATATATACTTACTATGGGAAGTAAAGCGTATGCCTCAGAAAAAGAAATTGTTGAATATTATAAAGAATGTTTTATTAAACACGGATGGAAATATGATGGATGTAGAGACAACATCGATTATTCCAATCATTCTAAAATTGAGAATGTATATCTTTTTAATAAAGGTATATATGAATTAACATTGAACTTCTATCAATCTGACTTATTGGATGAGCAAGTTATCAGACAAAAAAAGCCATTAAAATACTATATAGTAGTTCATCCAAAACATAGCTATTAGTGTTGACGGAGGGGAAAGTAAACTTACTGATGGTCTGATAGATGTGCGTAAGAAAATTAAGGATGGGAGAATGATTGAAGATTAATCGAGGATATTATGAATAGCTATAAAAAATATTTACAGGATGAAAAAAGGATAAAGAGATGGAGTATCTGTTGTTGGGTAAGTGATAGAATCTCTTGGATTATACAGCAGAAATATATTCAGTGGATATACCAAAATCTAAGATATACTAAGTTTGGAAGAGAATTTAGTATAGTTTTTACATTCATAGTTGTATTTCCATGTCTATTAAATTTATTTCTATGGCCAAGTCAATATTATTCAGAAAAAGAATTGAGAGAAAATATACCTCCAATAATGATTTACCAAGAGTCAAACGAATTGAAGAAATCATTAAAATTTTGGTATAGATTACCGGGGCATTACCATGGATCAGAGAATTATTCTGTGTTTGCACCGCGGCTGGAAATTATTAATTATTATATGGAAGAGTTAAGAAAATATGGATGGGAATTTATAGCGGAAGAGGACAATGTTGAGAAATCTAATGGGAAAAAAGTGGAAGAAAAATATATATTTCGTAATGGAACATATGAGCTTCAAATATCTTTTCCTGTGGAGACAACAGTAAATTTTGAAGGGGTAGTATATGAAAAAAGTTATTATATCATAGTATTTCCAATAAATAGATGAATGGAAATACTTAAAGTCAGGCTGTCCACTGCAGCAGATAGGGAAAGAAATCTTTTTATCGAAAGTGAATAGGACAGGAAGAGTTACGAAGAAAAAAGCAAAATCTCGAACATGTCTGTCAGCGGCAGACCGGGAAGCGCCGTCAGCGTGAGCGGATGAAATGGACACATAGAGTCTGCGCCTCTTAGATGGAAACGAAGTGGGATATTTTAATATGGAAGGTACTAAAGAAGAGACAGAAGACCGAAAAGTATTATCCGAAAATCATGGAAGATAGTGCGTAAAAAATGAATTGAAAGCAGGTGGAATAAAGTTTTTATCTAATGTATCCACTTGGATTGGTTATGCTGCTGCCCTGGAATTTTATGTAAATCTACAAGTTGAACAGTATGAAGCCATAGATACAAAATTTAAAGAACAAGGTAAATCGTATGTGGAGGACTTATATAACAGGATTAAGAGTGATACAACCGAAGTAATGGATTAGATATAAGGATGTGGAAATAGATATTATGGAATATATTATAGGGTTTATAGCGATAGTGGTGATAATTATCTATTATATTGGAATGGTAGTTTGGCAGGATACCATTACAAGGCGGTTTCAGAAAATTATAAAAACAGCGGAAATTAATAATAAGGAAATACATGAGTCTGATTTGTTAATTTTGAAACAAACGGTATTTCCTGATGGGAATGATAATGATATAGAAAATATATATAATACTATTTCAGCAGGAGGAATCCAAGAGATAGAGAGTATAAGGGTCTATAAAGATAAATATTTTGTAAAAATGAGGTTTTATGGAGAGGGATATTTTACATTAGAAGGAACCCATGTGGATATTGTTTCGGTTGGTCATGTTATAAATATGAAAAATGGACAATTGCTATACACACCACAAAATGATGATACGGAATATATTTCAATGACACAGAAAGACTACTGAAGTAATGATGGGAAAACTTTTTGGAAGGTCTTGGGTTGATTAATAGCTGCATGCATGAAATATAATGAATCCACTGCTGCAAATGGTTATATCCTGCATATAGAAGTCTACGGCTCCTGAAATATCTGTGCAGGGGGGATCATATACGGTTTGTTGATTATCAGGAGCAGATATAAGGAGATACAATGGGTGCATCTATTCTGGTACTTATATATAGAATCATAGTAATATTTATAGGAGTATCTCTTCTGGTTTATAGGCAGATGGTCAGATATAACTCTGAAAATATTACCTTACAGGTTGTAGAGGCAAAAAAAGTATGGACATCTCCGACATCATGGGGGATTTACCGATTTTTTGTAACTTATGAATACAATGGTGTTATTTACCGGCAGAAGAGTATCGAATTTGGAGTTTTTCTTTTTTCATTCAAGAATAAAACCATATATAATTGCACCGGTAAACGAAGCAAAAGTGGAAAGGTTAGTTGCGATCAGATATTCTGCATTGAAAAAATTGCGATATTTTTTATATTGGCTGGTGTAGGTTCGTTTTTTAATCGCAGGTTTTGATGCAGTGTTATTGGTTATATGAGAGAAGAACACGAATATAAAAAGAGCGGCGGTACATGTGGCGGGAAGTAAGATGGTTACATTATGGGTGACTTGATGAATGAATTTATTAAGAAACAGGCGATCAGCATGCTTCGAATGGAATTGATAATGACTTTGATTTATATAGGAGCATGGGGGATTTGGGGGATAATGGCAATTGTTGATTTGAATGTTGCAAAAATTTTCTTTTTAGGAATGAGTATTTATATTGCGCTGATAATCCATTATCATGTTCCTCTGCATAAATGGAATTATTCTGGTAGTATTCAAGCGATTGGAATCATTTCCGTCTTATATGCGTACTTTATGATATGGCATGGATTTCCTATTGATTGGGGAAATGGTACGACTACTTTGTTTATCCATTTGTTCTTGGGGATTACAAAAGTGATTCATAATGATTTCATAAGGATATCTATTATATCTTTAACATACTTTGTGTCAGTTTATGTCATTTCATTGGCGCTATTTTGGATCCTATGCGCACTTAATGGAAAAAATCAATGTTACCAAAGAAAATGATGTCGATCTCACTACAGGAAAAGATATGACAGGACTAAACAGAAACACGGATACAACCTGAATAAATATAAAGCTATAGAGCTGGAATTCAGGAAAAGGAACGAATTATGATTATCTGTGCTATATCGGATAATTATAATTAATATTAGATGGGATGAATTAGAATAAGGAAGATGCATCATGGATAATGGCGAATATATTCTGGGAATATTAGTTATTATTGCAATTTATATATATTACATTGGTGATGTGGTATGGGGATTCAATATTTCTGATAGACTCTGTAAAAAGGCAAAAGAGACTGAGCATAAAATTAATGCACGGCGTAAATCCGACATGGTCATGTTACAAAGTGTTGAATTTGCTGATAATATCAATGTGGCAGAGTTATATGATAATTTATGCAAAGGGGGAATACAGGGGATAAAGTCCATAAAAAAAGTTGGAGATAGATATTGGGTGGAGATGGAATTTTATGGAAAAGGGTACTTTACATTGACAGCTGGCAGGGTAAATATTGTTTCTATAGGCAATATTATTAATATGAAAAATGGTAAATTATTGCGTAGTCCTCAGCAGGATAGCCTAAAATATACAAAGAATATGTCGGTTTAGTATTTAAGTCTTCTGGCGGGAGCGGGGAGCGGCCAACGAACATGCCATAGGATATCTGGAAAAATCAAATGGAAAGACCGGACAAACAAGCCTCTTGATGCAGTGCAGAATATTTCAGACGCCTTTGGCGGAATTTTGTCCCAAATGACAGGAAGAATCGGATACACAGAATCTGCATCTTTCAGATGGGGACGAAGTGGAAGTTACAGCTAATTGATTTTTCTAATAAAGAGGGGGGGATATAATTAATTCAATTATTGGATGGAGGGGTCATTTTATCGCAATGGGGAAACTGTGGAAATCCCTCCCTCAGGACTTATGGCAGAATTTGATAGCAGTTTTTCTGCCGGAGTTTCTTTAGCAATTGGTTATACATGGTGGGTAGGGAGAATTTATGGATAAGGATAATCGAAGGCTCATAAGGGTGAAGGAGGTTATATTAAATATATTTATCACGGTAATTCTGGCGTCATTTGGGATTTGGCTAATAGGTGGTATAACTTATAATGTTTTCCAAAAGGAGCAAATTCATCAACGAATTTTAGCATTAGAAAAAAAGGCATATGATATAGAACCTCTGGAGGCATATGATGTATCTGATTTTCAATTAACAAACCGAAGAGCAATCATAGCAAAATCTGTTCGAACCTATATTAAACCCATTACTTCTGATAAGTCGCCCCAAATAGTAAAAGAGGAATTTCTTCAATATTTTATGTCTCATGGATGGAATATAAAGCATGCATGGGAAAACCCTAAACCATACCTGCAAGTGGAAAATGATGACTATATTGTTACTTTGGATTTAGTATCTCAAGAAACTAATACTTGGCGTATGATAATCGCGTATAATAATTTTTTTGAAAGAAACAATTTGTAAAAATGCGAAGTATATACAAAGTAATTGGAAAAAGTATTTCCATTTTTGGTATTTACACAAAACTCAAAATTTCCTTTATTAGAAAAGCGTTTCTCCTGCGAGTATAAACTCTTGTGGAGAAACGCTTTTGTCGTTTAATCAGAATCCCGGAATCAGGGTCACCTGGAAGTTATCATTGATGTACTTTCTGGTGGCTTCCGTCTGGAATATTTTTACAAACTTTTGATAGGTGGGGTTGTCCTTATCCTGTTCACGAGCGGCGATGACATTTACATACGGACTGGTATTGTCTTCCTGGGCGAGAGCTGTTTTCGGATCAAGTCCTGCAGATACCGCGTAACCGCCGTTGATGATGGATGCGTCGCAGTCTTCAAGTGCTCTTGGGAGCTGGGGCGCTTCCAGTTCGATGATTTTCAGGTTCTTCGGATTGGAAGCGATATCGGAGACGACGGCTTTGACAGGATTGACGCCTTCTTTTAATTTCAGAAGGCCGTTTTTCTCCAGAAGAAGGAGGGCGCGGCCTCCGTTGGATGGATCGTTCGGAATTGCAATGGATGCGCCGTCGGGCAGATCGGACAGAGTCTTGTGTTTATTTGAGAACAGACGAAGGGGCGCGAGGTAAGTGTTTCCGATGGGAACAAGTTTTGTGCCGTTTTTTTCATTGAATGCTTCAAGGAAGGGGACGTGCTGGTAAGAATTTACGTCGATGTCGCCCTGCGCCAGTGCTTGATTGGGGGTGACATAGTCGGAGAAGGGGACGATGGTCACTTTGAGGCCTTCTTTTTCGGCTTCTTTGGCGACGAATTCCACGACCTGTTCCGAGTAGCCCGGTGTCGTGCCGACTTTGATTTCATTTTTTGTTTTCGCAGGGTCAGCAGACGCGGCGTCTTTTTTATCGCTGCCGCAGCCTGCGATGAAGCCTGCACATGCCAATGCGGCCAGGGAAATGATGACAGTTTTTTTCAGATTCATAATACATACCTCTCTTTTTTAAAAATAATTTTGTGATAAATTTGGAAACCGGAAATAAGAATGGCGGAAACGGGTAAAAAAAAACTCCATCCCAGCAAAGGGACGAAGACCGTGTTACCACCCAATTTTACCTGCACGTCACCGCACAGGCCTCCATAGGTACGCCGGCTTGCGCCTTGATACCGCATCTCTGTAACGGGAGATCCCGGGCTGCTTTATTATTCGGCAAACCTGACTCGGAGGCCATGTTCAGCAAATTTTCCCGCACTCCTTTTCACCCGCCGGAGCTCTCTTTGGCAGTTCCATCCGCTTACTCTTCTCTTCATAGTCATTATGTAAGTTGGAACAAATATACCACGCGTTTTTTTGCGTGTCAAGGAAAATTTTAAAAGGAATGGGGGTTGGGGGATCTTTTTATCAGATTTCTTTGCATTTAAGAATGATTTTTATTTTCTGCCGCAAAATAATTGGCACTCTGATTTAATAATTGAATTAGGGAAAGCTATTTTATATAATAGGAAGTAAGTAATAATTAGGGTGTAGGAAAAGAAACAGGTTTTGTATTTTATGAAAAATTTTCAGTTACAGGAAGTGGGGAAGGGAAATCATGACATCAGGGAAAGAAGATTATTTGAAAGCGATTTACATCATCAGCGAAGATCATGAGCTGGTATCCAACAAGGAATTGTCCGACATGCTCCATGTGTCGCCGCCGTCAGTGAGCGAGATGATTATGAAGCTGCAGAAAGAAGGGTATGTGGACTACACCGCTTACAAAGGCAGCAAGATGACGAGGAAGGGAAGGAGGGAAGCAGGCAAGCTTTTCCGTTTTCATGCGTTGTGGGAAGTATTCCTTGTGGAAAAGCTCCATTTTTCCTGGAGCGAAGCTCATGAGCAGGCGGACGGTCTGGAACACCAGACGAGCGACATGCTTGCGGAACGGCTTGATGAGTTTCTCGGACATCCTGAACACTGTCCCCATGGCGACCCTATTCCGAAGGCGGACGGCAGCCGCAAAGGGCTTACTTTCCGTACGCTTTCCGATTTAAAGGAGGGGGATAGTACCACTATCCGCCGTATTGTGGAAGATTACAGCCTGATGGACTATCTTCAGGAGAAAGGCATCCATCCCGATATGCGGGTCACTGTAAAAGAAAAGGAACCTTATGAAGGACCGATTCTTCTTGCTACGGAGGCGGGTGATATTTCTCTCAGCTACAAAGCGGTGGAACAGATTTTTGTTGACGAATAAGATGAATAGAATAATACGGAGAGCCTCATTTAGGGCTCTTTTTAATAGCGGCAGGCAGGTGCTTTATTTCCCTTTATGCATAAATGGCATATGAAACGGGGGAATACATGCAGAAAAAGTACGATGAAAAAGGCTATACAATTAAAGATAAATCGCTTATAATACATTTACACAATTTTGAATGATGTATACGGAAAAAGACAGAAATGTCTGCCGAAGGAGTAACACTATCAGGCGTCCCATGGGACACGAAACCGTGTACGGACAAACCTCTGGAGAGTGTCGTATATGACCGCCGAAGGTGCAGGGGCGCGGGGAAGAGTAGTCCTCCCGTTCTAATCTCTCAGGCAAAAGGACAGGGTCGGTGCAGCAATGGAAACATGCATGCCGGCTCTGTTTTTGTCTTCAGGGCCGGTTTTTATATTGTTCCGTCATGTCTTGGTGTACGGAATTTTGAGGGTGGGAGTGAATGCGAATGCTTGACTTGTTAAACCAAATTGATGCGATTGTCTGGGGCCCGTGGCTCCTTGTTCTTCTGGTAGGGACCGGCGTATATCTGACCATCCGCCTCCGCCTTCTCCAGATGGTCAAGCTGCCAAGGGCCCTTCGGCTGATTTTCTTTGCCAGAAATAAAGGCGACGGCGACATTGACAGTTTCAAGGCACTCTGTACGGCGCTTGCCGCAACGGTAGGCACAGGAAATATCGTAGGCGTTGCCACTGCTATCAAATTGGGCGGCCCCGGCGCGCTTTTCTGGATGTGGGTAGCCGCTTTCTTCGGCATGGCTACCAAGTACGCCGAAGGCTGCCTTGCCGTTAAGTTCCGCTCTATCGATGAAAATGGAAATATCGCAGGCGGACCGATGTATTACATTGAGCAGGGGCTGGGAAAGAAATGGAAACCTCTGGCGCTGGCATTTGCTTTCTTCGGTACGCTCACCGCTATGCTCGGATCCGGTACGACTACGCAGGTTAATGCCATTACGTCTTCTTTACAGGCATCCATGGGTGTTCCTATCCTGCCCTCTGCAGCAGTGATTACCATCCTGGTTGCTATTATTACTTTCGGCGGATTGAAATCCATTTCAAAAACAGCGGAAAAAATAGTTCCTGCCATGGCTGTTCTTTATTTTATTATCACGGTGGCTCTTCTTGTTATATTTTCGGGAGAACTGCCCCATGCGCTGGCTCTCGTTTTTGACGGCGCTTTTGAAGGTACGGCAGCAGCCGGCGGATTTGCCGGTGCGGGCATTATGCTTGCTATGCGAAGCGGTATCGCCCGCGGCCTTTTTTCCAATGAATCCGGCCTGGGTTCCGCGCCAATCGTGGCGGCAGCGGCAAAAACGAAATGGCCGGCTGAACAGGGTCTTATTTCCATGACAGGCACCTTTATCGACACTATTATTATCTGTACGCTGACCGGTCTGACTATCATTGTTTCCGGTGCATGGCTGGGGGATACCAACGGTGCAGCTCTTACACAGGCCGCTTTCAGCCATGGTTATGGTGCTGTCGCACCGATCCTTCTGACGGTTTCTCTGACACTTTTCGCTTTCACCACCATTCTCGGCTGGAACTATTACGGTGAACGCTGCCTCGTATACCTTGTGGGTGTCAAAGGGATTACTCCTTACCGCTTGTGCTATGTCGCCATTATCGCAGGAAGCGCTTTCATGCAGCTTGAAGAAATCTGGGCGCTTGCGGATATTGTAAACGGTCTCATGGCCATTCCGAACCTGATTGCCCTTCTTGGACTTACCGGTGTAGTCGTCGCGGAAACAAAGCGGTATTTCCAGCACCTTGCCATTCGTGATGCGAAATTGGTGGCTTACAAAGCAAGGCATATAGGGAAGAAGTGATTGAAGGTCAGCAGGCAGACGATGCGGCATATACGATGATTTGTCTGTAGCCCGGACATAAAAATGAGAAAATGAAAATGCGGTACCTGTCAAGCGTGATGGGTACCGTTTTTGTATCAGCAGATAACAGATGACAGCTTACAGCTGACAGATAGCAACTAGCAGCTAGGAGCTAAGAGCTAAGAGCTAAGAGCTGGAAACTAAGAACTAGCAGCTAGAAGCTAGTAGCTAGCCATTAGCTGTTAGCTATTAGCGGCAAGACGTCATCAGCGTAATAGATTCTTTACTCGGTGTCACGTTGCCGTTTTCTGGCTTTCTCCCACAGCATTCTTATCCTCGTTCAGAATGACCGGGGACGGTAAGGCGTCATAATGAGGGAAACGTTAAGCGTCATCCTGAACGAACGTGAAGGATCTATTACCGTGAGAAGGAAGGCGGTAAAATGTCATCAGTGTAACAGATTCTTCGCTTTGTGTCATATTGCTGATTCCCGCTTTTCTCATAAAACATTTTTGCCAAAGCTCTGAATGACGGGAAGCCGGTAAGACGCCATAAAAGTAATAAATTCTTTGCTCTGTGTCACTGTCTCGTCTGCCGTCTTCCTCACACAGCATTCTTGCTCCTGCTCTGAATAACTGGGGGCGGAAAGTGTGTCCGGGGTATAAGGGATAATTATTTTGCCGGATAAAAACCGCCTCTGAAGGTCAGATTCAGGTCTGACGGCCAGGGCGGTGTTTTAATATTTATAGGATGTATTTTTTAGCAAAAATGGCGGTAGAGTTTTTCTGCGGCTTCCACGTCTGTCATATGGAAGCGATGGAGTTTTTTGGTAAGCATGCCGATAAAAGGGTGGGAGCGGAGGAAGCGGACCGCTTTTTCTTTTATCCCATTTTTATCTGTATCGGTATAGCCTTTTTCAATGGCATCCAGCCAGTCTCTTTCTTCTGCGTAGTTTATTCTGCAGATTCCGTGGAGAAGAAGAAGGAAATCCTGTATTTTCTGCGTTTCTTTCCTGCTGCAGTAGTGCCGGCTTTCCCAGTCGAGAAACGTAATTTTTCCGCCGGTGCTGCACAGGATATCCCGCGGCGCAGGACGGCCGTGGATGACACCCGCATTGTGGAGTGCGGCAAGAGACGCGCCTATGCGGTAGAGGAGTTTCTTTTTCTCTTCAAAGGGGAGATCAGGATCTTCCATCCAGTCTTCTATCGTGGGGCCGCCGTCACGGGTGACCATGTATTCGGATGTGAGTACTTCGATTTGCGGAACGAGCTCGGGGCATGCCTTCGCGGCGATGGCAATCCGGGCAACTTCGAAAAGAAATTCCGTTTCCGGAGGCTGCTTTATCAGCCGGTTTCTTTTATTGCTGTACTTTCTTTTGATCCAAAAAATGGTATCATCGATTTTAAATCGTATATTCTTTTGATCCGGATGGCAGGCGATTTCTTTTTCCGCCGCTTGTTTTATGATTTCTGCATTCATGATTTCCCTGTGTGACGGTTAAATACTTTTAATAGATATATCCATCTTAGCACGTTGACCCGATTTTTCAAGTTTCATGGAAGAGCCGGCGGCTTGAATAATCGGTTTATATTTCCTATACTGGACGTAGAATGATGAGAGGACACAGGGGATTGGAGCGGTGCGCGGGAGGACATATGGAAGCGGATGAGTGGGAAAGAACGGCCTGCGGGGAAATAAAAAGAGAGAAGCACTTTTGGGGAGAGAAATTTGTATCTCCTCTCGGTTTATGTTGTTTCTTTCTTGCTGCTTTGGCAGTTTTCTTCCGGAGCCCTTTAGTTTCTTTGACGCTTCTTTTGCTTCCGCCTGCCTGGGAGGATTGGAAGACGGGGTATGTTTCTGATTATTGGAGCGTTTTCCTTGCAGCGGCAGGATTGGGGCACAATGTTTTTTACAGCCGTCTGACGGATGGTTTTATATCCTGCGCTTTTGTTCTTGGCCTGTACGGGCTTCTCTTTCTGCTGGCAAAGCATGCCATGGGGGCGGGAGACATATTTCTTTCAGGTGCGGCTGCATTATGGCTTGCGCCGGTTTCCGTACCGCTTTTCCTGTTTCTTTCCGCTTCCTCCGCGGCTATTGCAGGCATGGTGCTTCTTTTCTTTGGCAGAATGTCCCGCAGGGAGGGGATTCCTTTCTGCCCGTTCATCGCGTTGGGAGGTGTGGCGGCGTATGGCGCGGAAGTATTTCAGCTTCCGTTCTTTCCATCGTGGCACTGTTTTATTTGAGGCTCTTCTGGTTTCGGTTATTTTATCGCTTGCGGCGCTGGCGGTGATCCCTCTGTACACGGGATGGCGGAGCGAGAAAAGGCTGGAACTGGCAGCGGAGGAAGTGGCTTCGGCGATACGGCAGGTGGAAATCCTTGCGAAAAATGAGTCGGCCGATTACCCTTCTATGTCGGAAGGGCTCACTTTCTTTTGTGAAACGATGACTGACGGCACGGGACGGTATTACACGAGGAAAGGGACGGAGCGCGTGAATCCGAAAGGATATCTGCCCAAAGGGATCCGCGTGGACGGAGGGAAGGCCTCGCTCCGTTTCCGGAAAGACGGTTTCGCAGGAACGGGAGAAGAATATAATATATTTCTGATCACCGACAATGGGAAATACGGGCGGATGATTACGGTAGCCATGTACACGGGGCGTGTCCGTGTAAGGAAAATAAAATAGTGGGAAAGATCGGTTTTATGGTAGAATGAAAATGTATCAGGGAGATCTGATATATCATTAAAGGAAAGGATTCTTTCCACGGATCATGAGATGATCCATTTAGTATTTGTCACGAATTTTCGTGCACCTTTTATTTATGTAAGAAAAGAGGAATTTTATATGGCTTATTTTATTACCCCGAATGTTACGGCGGATAATTCCGCTTTTCCTCTTCGGCAGGCAGAAGGGAAAGTTCTTGCCCGCGTCCGTTCCCTTGTCAAGGGATCCACGCCGCGGGCGGGAGTGAAGGATTACCGCTTTTTTGTTGATCCTTTGTCATCGCTGCCGCCTGAAATGGGAGAAGGCCCGCGGTTCGGCTTTACCGGATTTATGAGCCGCAGCGGCTACGGTTTCAATGCTTTTGCCGGTGAAGAGGAGGCGCTTGCCAGATTGCAGGAAGATCTGGGCGGTTCTTTCGTGACATTCACGCCTGCTCTTAGAAATAATAAGTTTTTCGTCCTTGATGATTTGAAAAAGGAAGGACGCACCCCTTTCATGGAACAGGATGAAGATTACCGTCCCGTTCCCGCTTTTGGACGGCAGGGAGAGCCTGCGATGGAAGGAGATATCAATAAATTCTGCCGCCATCTTTTGGAGGGGAAACCTATACCTGGCCTGTCAAAAAAATATTGGAACAATGATTTTACGCCTTACTTCATTGCTGCGGCTGCGGAGCGGCACGATGGAAAGTTGGGCGACTTCGTTCTTTTTGCACCTTTGAATGGAGATGCTTTTGAAGAGACAGTCATTGATGAGGGCGGCGCGTATTTTCACGGAGGCCGTCTCGGGTACAAAGTGATTGATATCTCTGACGAAATCATGGCGGGCCACGTTCTCCGCTGCACCAATTCGCCCCTTTGGTTCGTACCTTTTGAATATATCGAACACTTGAAAGAGGGCATGGAAGAAGTGCCGGCTGATGGGGATATCTTATCCACCCGCGGCATTGAAGAAAGGCCGGAGGTATCCTTTGCGTCCGCCGCGGAAGCACCTGCGGGTTTGGGAAATATCCTGCCTTCCCTTTTGGAGAAAGACACTTCTGGAAGCGTGATTGCCGGAGAGGAAGGACCGGCAATCGATGAGAAAGTGGAAGAAATAGAAATGTCTGAAGAAACGGAGGAAAAACCGGACAGGGAAGATGAATTCCTGAACCGTTTTTCCGCGCTTGCTTCTTCAAAAGGACTTCTGTATGCGGAAAAAGATTTGATCAATTTCCATATTTCCGTGAAATCTTCGCGCCTGACGATCCTGTCGGGGATGAGCGGCACAGGGAAATCACGCCTTGTCCGTCTTTACGGCGAAGCCCTGGGGCTGCCTGATGACCGCATCGCCGTCGTGCCTGTCCGCCCGTCATGGATGGATGACGGAGATATCCTCGGCTATGCGGATATGAAAAATATGATTTACCGCCCTGCCGACACGGGCCTTGCGGAGCTTCTTCTTGATGCGGAAAGGCATCCGGAGGAAATGTATATCGTTTGCTTTGATGAAATGAACCTGGCCAGAGCGGAACATTACTTTGCCCAATTTATTTCCGTACTGGAAAAAGAGGAGGATCCGGTTATCCGCCTGTACAATCCGTCGCTCCAGGGGCGCCTTTATAATGGAGACGCCTATCCCGCGGAAATTTCCATCGGAAGAAATGTCATTTTCACCGGTACGGTGAACGTGGATGAATCGACGTACCGTTTTTCCGATAAAATCCTCGACCGCGCGAACATGATTACTCTCCATCAGGAACGATTCAGTGACTGGCTCACTGCCGAAAAGGCGGAGCCGCCGGATCTGAAGGAAATATCCTTTGCCCAGTTTGAAAGTTACCGGAAAACGGGGGATATGGAACTCACGGCGCGGGAATTGGAATTCCTTGATACACTGAATGATGCCCTTCGGGAAGGCGGTGTCCAGGGGTGTATCGGTTTCCGCGTGGCGCGCCAAATGGACAGGTACTTAAAGAATATTCCCGAAAATGACGGTTTTGATCGGGAGGCGGGACTGGACTGCCAGCTGGTACAGAGGATACTTACCAAAATACGCGGCTCTGCCCAGCAGCTGTCTGCTTTGCTTTCTCTCTCCGATAAAGGTGATGTGGAAGGCCGTTTGGTCAAGGTGCTTGACAGTTTTTCCGATCTTTCTGATTTTGAGGAATCACGACGTGCCTTGCGCGCCAAAGCACAGGAACTGAATTTGTATGATTACACGGTCTGAACGGTCAAGAGAAAAACGGAACCGGATATTTTCGCCGGGGAGAAGGAACCGCCGTGAAAAGAAACTGCCTTTCAGGCTTTCTTTTATTACAAAAGGCGACGGTGGCCGTGTTTACCCGGTTACCCGGTTTGTAAACGGAGAAGAAGCGGTTTTAGAAGAAACTGCCGGTGTGAGTCTTGTGGAAAATCAGGATATCTGGCTCCGCTTCGACGGGCCTCCCGATTTCCGTTTTACCATGGACGGGCTCGATGTGGTGACGCTGCCCCATGCGGAAAAGATTGACGGACAGAGTTATCTCCGCCCAGGATGGAAAGGAGAACCGTTCCTTCTTTTTGAGGGGAGAGACTTCCCGCTTGTTCCCGGTTACTATGTGATTACCGTGACAGGCGCGGGAAAAATATGGCGGGGGCTTTTGGAAATCACCCCTAAGTTCATGGGACGGCAGAGCTGGCAAGCTATGCGTGAGGAACTGGTAGAGGAAATAAAAGATCTTTCCTTCGACTTTATGAAACGGAGTATCCATATTTCCCGTTCCATGGAAGGCGAACTGGGGCTGAAATCTGCCATGCTGCTCCGTTTCTATGCCATCAGCGAAGAGTCGGACCGTGTCGTGCAGGTGCTGGGGGAACTGGCGCGTACGGCAAATTCCCGCATTGTCCGCAAACAGGGTGTCGTAAGGAGCAATCGGGATGCCGCAGGCGCCCATATCCGCTGCGCAGCGGGAAAGTCGCGGGAAGGGACGCCCGTCCTGCCTGTCATTTGCTCGGAAGTGACCTGGAACGTGGCGGAGAATCGTTTTGCCAAAGCTATTTTACAAAAGCTGGATGAAAATCTCCGTTCTTTTGTACAGGAAATTGACGATCATGCACGGCGGCTGGGAAAAGTACAGGATGCCAATGCGGGATACTATAAAAATCGAGATTTTAAAAACGGGGCCAATGCGCTTTCTCATTTTGAGAAATACCGGGCCCGGGCGGTGCATATACGAAATGCTATCCGGATGGTGGCAGAGGCGACTTGGTTTCATGAAGCAGAAAGCGGAATGCCCGAAACACTGCCCATGACTGTTTTTCTTGACCCCCGTTATTCCCTCTTATACAGGCTGTACAGAAATTTGAAAAATCCTGCCGACAGTCTTTCCGTATCATCTTTCTATCAATTCCAGTGGAAGAGGACAGACAAACTGTACGAACTTTGGTGTTTCCTCCAATTCATCAAGGCTCTGGAAGAAAAGGGGTGGGAGCTGGCGACGGGCCCTGCCGTGGTACAGGAAGACGGGAAGTACCGTCTGTCCAGCCTGGAAGAAGGAACGGAAATTACTCTGTCAAGGAATGATGAAAAGATCCGTCTCATTTATGACGGCACTGTGCCCCAGCATGCATCGGACACCGACAGGGAAACGGATCCTCTCTATACGAATAATGTCCACCGCCGTCCTGATCTCCGCATGGACTACTATCGGAACGAAGCGTATTATGGCTCTCTCGTAGCAGATTTTAAATACCGTGACATTTTTTTCCTGTGGCGCGACGCGGCAAGAAGTGCAGGCATCCGTACCCAGTTCAACGCGTACCGCGATATGAATACGAAATTTTACCGCGGCATGGAAGAGGGCGATTCTCTCAGGAACAGCCGGCCTGTAAAAGAAGTGTGGGCGGTTTTTCCGAAAGAAATACCTCCCCGCGGAGATGAGGATTTCAGTCTTCGTTTCATTTCTCTTGCTCCCGGTCTGAAAGCGAACGGGAATCTGGCGGAGATGGTGGAGCGGTACATTGTTTCTCTGAATGAAAATTAGGACAAAAAAGCGTTTGGAACCAAACAGTCCAAGCGCTTTTCAATTTACCGGATATGGTCTTTGGGAATCTGTGCCTCGCAGAGGTGGTGGATTTCTTCCGTATGCCTGCTTTCTGTAAGGAAGTAAAGGAAATCACCGGAGAGAAGTTTTGTATCAGGGTCGGGAATCATATCTGCCCCCTGCCTTTTGATATTGACGAGTACCGTGTGAGACAGACGGGGGATTTCCTCCACTGTCCGGTTTTCGAGGATGGAACCGCTGCCCACGGGAACTTCCAGAATATTTCTTTCTTCGTCGGAAACGGGCGTAGAACCATTGGACAGGGATTTTTTCAAGAGAGAATCATAAATCGGTTGGCCTTTCAGCAGTTCCGCTGTGACATAAGCTACGGCGGAAGCGAGGGCAAGCGCCGTGAGGTGATGGAAGTCACCTGTCATTTCCAGAATGAGGAGCGTCCCCGTAATGGGAGCGCGGATACTGGCGGCAAAGAAAGCGACCATGGCAATGATAATAATGTTTGGCAGGTAGAGGGCGGATAAAATGCCTGCAGAGATGAGGAGTTCCCCCTCCAGGGAGCCGATGAGGGCGCCGATGACGAGAAGAGGCAGGAAAAAACCGCCGGGAACGCCGCAGCCGTAACTGATGAGGGTGAAAAGAAATTTTGCCAGAAGAAGCGCCGCAAGGAATCCGAAGCCGTACCGTGCTTTTGCCAGCGAATCGACCAGGAAATTTCCTCCGCCTAAAACATCGGGCAGTGTGAAAGCAAGAATCGTCGCTGCAAAGAGGGCAAACATGATTTTCATATATTGGTTTCTGAAGACGGGAAGACCGTAAAAAGCGTCCATATGGAGCAGGCCGTAATTGAAAACGATACCTGCAAAACCGCAGGAAACGGCAATAAGCACTACACACCACAAGTATTCCGACGGCAGATGGACAAGAAGAGGAAAGGAAAAACTTGTCGCCGATCCGAAAAAGAACTGGGACACAATGGTGGCGGAAATAGCGGAAGCCATTGTAGGGAGAAGGACAGCGCCCGAAAAATTGCGGTGGAGCTCCTCCAAAGCGAACATCGTTCCCGCCAGGGGAGCATTAAACGCCGCCGCAAGACCCGCGCTGGCGCCGCTGGTGATGAGATACCGTTCCTCCATGCGTGTCCGTCCCATGAGGCGGCTCAAGCCCTGGGCGGCAACGGCGCCGATTTGAATAGACGGCCCTTCACGGCCCAGAGACAAGCCCGCGCCGATGCCTAAAGCACCTGCGGTGATTTTTACCCAGAGAATGCGGAACCATTTCATTTTGAAGAAACCGAGAATGACACCCTTCACCTGCGGAATCCCCGACCCGGAAGCCATGGGGGCGTATCGGCACATGCCGTAAAGTACGCCGCCGATGAAGAAAAGTGCTGCCAGCCACCAAAGGAGGGGGAGGAAATCGGAAATCCCGAAAGACGGGATAATGATTTCCTGAAACAGACGGCGGCGATAGGTATCAGCCAGTCCCAGGAGGAAACGGAAAAGGGCAATCAAAAGACCGCCGGCGATTCCGACGAGGATTCCTTCCAGAAAAAGGCGGAGACGGAACCGGTGCCAGTGATCAAGAGCGAGATATGTTTTGAAAAGCTGTTTGTTAAACTGCAGGCGGGATTCTTCCCTTTCCGCCTTTTCCGATTGAGAGTCCATAATCTTTCCGATAGAAATAAGCCGCGAAGATGCTGCAGCCTGAAAATTAAAGTTTAACCTGGTAAGTGAGTACCGCGTCGATAGCGGAAATGGCATTTTCCCAGGTGAGGTAAGAATCCTTCATCTCCCGGGCGTAAAATTCATCTTTTACGTACTTCGCATTGATTTCCACATTCAATCTGGCCGCACGGATACAGGAAATGGCTTGTTCCGCAGCGATAACCGCGTCAGTGATGACATTCTTATTGCAGTGAAGCAGGAGCTGGGTAAATGCGGGGAGCAGTCCGCTCATGGCTTCCGCCATCTGATAAGGCGCTTCCGCCGATTTTTTGAAAGCCGCTTCCAGATTTTCTTTCCGCTTCGTGTCGGCAGGATCCCTTGGCGATTGAAGAAGTGCCATCAGTTCACGGAAATTTTTCGCATCTTCGTCCATCAGATCCAGGAAAATAGAGCGGGCCGATTCAAAAACGGCAACATACTGCTCCGCTTTTTCACGGAAATCATCAGTATTCTTCCCGGAGGAAGAAAGGCGGGAAACCATTTCTCCCAAGGCACAGGCCTGCGTTCCGATGAGTCCCGCAGCAGCACCGCCGCCGGGAGCGGGAGCCGTAGAACCGAGAGCGGATAGGTAAGAATCAATCGTCATTTCATGAAATTTAAGAGACATAGGACCTCCTACAGGTTTTATTACTCTTCTTATTATATAGCTCCGGGCAAGACAGAGAAAAAGTAGAAGGGATCCACCGCGTACAAGAGCTTTTCTCCGGAAATTTGCAATATTGACGCCTGTGGGTAAGCATGGTATAATACATTTCGTTATACAGCAGGTGCTGTATGACAAGATGCGGCGGGTGTGGTGAAGTGGTTAACACGGCGGATTGTGGCTCCGTTATGCGTGGGTTCGACCCCCACCACTCGCCCCATTTTTTTTACACAAATCTATACGGTTTGCAGGATAGGATCCATTTTCCATAATGGGGGTATAGCCAAGCGGTAAGGCAACGGACTTTGACTCCGTTATCGGTGGTTCGACTCCACCTACCCCTGCCAATATATCGCGCGGACAGCCGCGTTTTTTTATTGGTATTTTTAAACGGTGCTGTACCGTAGACACGCATTTTTGTATGTGTATCTGTCTGTGGACTGCAGATTTCATGGTTTAAATTTATGCGAGAGTTTTTACATATTAATGATTACTGCATCTTTCTATCATGAAGGGAAGGCAGATTAATTTCTATTGATTATGAGATGAATATATATAAAGAAAATCATTGTTTTTTCTGATGGTTGTGATAAAATAAAATTCGATTCATCCCGGATGCGGACAGACACCCGCCGGGGGGATGAAAGGAGATTGGAAGAATGAGCAGCTCAGTACAGTTTTATTTGGCGATTTTTATTTTTCTCATGACTTATGCGGGCATTATGTCAGAGAAAATACATCGTACGATTTGTGCTCTTGCCGGCGGCGGCGCTATGATTTACTTTGGTCTCGTTACGCAGGAGCAGGCGATTACAGAATTTATCGATTTCAATACACTGGGACTTTTGACGGGGATGATGATTTTGATTTCCGTTGTGAAGCAATCCGGTTTCTTTCAGGTACTTGCGTTGTGGGCGCTGAAGAAATCAAAGGGATCTCCGCGGGAGCTGCTGATTTTGCTTTCTATCGTCACGGCGGTGGGGGCGGCGCTCATTGATTCTGTCACGGCGGCACTCCTGATCGCGCCCATGACGATTTCCCTGTGCCGCATGCTCCGTATGTCTCCCGTGCCTATTCTGATTTCTGAAATATTGATGTGCAACATAGGCGGTACGGCACTTATGATCGGGAATCCGCCAAACGTCATGATCGGTTCCGCGACACACCTGGATTTCAATGACTTCCTTATAAATCTGGCTCCGGTCGTTGTCATTACGGTCATTGTTATCCTGATTGCGGTTCTTCTCATTTTCAAGAATGATTTTTCCGGTGTCCGTATGAGTGCGAAAGAGCTGGAAAAAATTGATATTATGTCCGGCGTGGAAGACAAATCTATTTTCAGCCGTTCGCTTATGGTTCTTGCGTTTACGGTCCTCGGCTTCGTTGTCCATTCCCATTTCGGTCTGGAATCGGCAACGGTCGCCATGACGGGCGGTATGGCGGCACTGCTCTTCTGTGGTATCAATCCGGAAGATGCTCTTAAAGAGGTGGATCTGGACACACTCATGTTCTTCATGGGGCTCTTCATTCTGGTGGGGGGCATGGAAAATGCCGGCGTCATTACGGCAATTGCGGAAAAGGGAATCGAAATGGTGGACGGCGACAGCCACCTGATTACCTTCCTCATTTTGCTTCTTTCCGGTGTAGCTTCCGCTTTCGTTGACAATATTCCTTTCACGGCGACAATGATTCCTCTGATCCAGGATATGCAGTCTCTCATGAATCTGCCCCATGCGGATTATATGTGGTGGGCGCTTGCGACCGGTGCGTGCTTCGGCGGCAACGGTACTATGATTGGTGCTTCACCGAATGTGATCATGGTGGCTATCGCGGCAAAAGAAGGGTTCAATATCAGCTTTACCGCTTTTATGAAATGGTGCTTTCCGCTGATGCTTCTGTCTCTTTTTGTGGCAGGGTGTTACCTTGAGACACGGTACTTCATTTTCGGTATGTAAATAAATAGAATAATATAATAGAGTAGAAAGCGCTTTTCTTCGGAGAAGCGTTTTTTCTGTTGTAAAAGACGGCCTTAATGAAATATTTAATATACGCTTATTGCTTTTCTTTTGTGTGGAATTGGCCGAACTAAGATAAATGAATAAAACGGGATTTTATGTGTATGTCCATTCCGTAAATAAGATGGTTCTGCGAACCTTTTCTATTTGACTTTTTTATATTAGTGGTATACTATAATTTCTGATGTAAAGAATATAGTATACGTTTTTACATATCATTCATTGACTAAGGAGGGTCATGATGGACGCAAGAGAAAATGCTTATGTACTGTGGTTTGATGAGCTGCGCCGCGCGGACGTGGGGCTGGTAGGAGGGAAATCCTCTTCTTTGGGGGAACTGACTTCTTCCGTGGATGTGCCTGTTCCGTACGGGTATGCGACAACAGCCAGCGCATACCGCTATTTCATGGAAAAGACGGGACAGAATAAGAAAATCCATAAGATGCTTCAGGAACTGCAGGATGTGGAAGATTCCGTAGAGCTCCATGAAGTCTGTACAAAAATCCGTGAAAGTATCTGCTCTGCCACTATGCCGGAAGACCTTGCCGAACAGATTGGAAAGGCTTATGAAGAACTTGCCGAAAAGGTGGGTGAAAAGAATCCTTTCGTCGCCGTCCGCTCCTCTGCTACCGCGGAAGATTTGCCGGATGCTTCTTTTGCCGGGCAGCAGGATACATACCTGAACGTCACCGGGCGGGATATGGTTATCCGGAAAGTAAAGGAATGCTATGCGTCCACTTTCACCGACCGTGCCGTTTATTACCGTGCGAAGAAAAACTTTGACCATGAAAATGTGGCGCTTTCCGCCGCCGTCCAGATGATGGCTGATGCGAAAGCGGCAGGTGTCATGTTCACCGTCAACCTGGCGACCGGCGCTGACGACAGCATCATGATCGAAGGCTCCTGGGGGCTTGGCGAATACATCGTGCAGGGTACCGTAACACCCGATAATTTTGTTGTGGATAAAGATTCTCTTACCATTACTTCCCGCCGTATCAATGAAAAATCCATCGAACTGATCCGCAAAGAAGGCGGCGATGTGGAAGAAAGAAAAGTGGAACCGGAACGTGCCAAAGCGCAGGTTATAAGCGATGAACAGATTGCCCAGCTGGCCGATTACGCGAAACGTATTGAAAAACATTACGGCTGCTATATGGATATGGAATGGGCTGTCGACCATAAAGACCGCCTTTGGATTCTCCAGGCACGCCCTGAAACAGTCTGGTCCAAGAAAAATAAAGAAAAGAAATCGGAGGAAGAAACAGTCATGACAACTGATCACAACGTACTTGTAAAAGGACTTCCCGCATCCCCGGGCATGGCGGCAGGCAAATGCCATGTCATCACCGATCCGAAAGACATTGATACCTTTAAAGAAGGGGAAGTTCTTGTCACCACCATGACGTCTCCCGACTGGGTACCCGCTATGAAGAAGGCAGTCGCTATCGTGACTGATGCCGGCGGTATGACCTGCCACGCTTCCATCGTATCCCGCGAATTGGGAATACCCTGTGTTGTCGGGACCAAGAGCCGCAGTGTAGAAGCGACAGGCGTGCTGAAAACAGGACAGGATATTACCATTGATGCACGCAACGGCATTGTTTATGACGGCATTGTTGCCGATCTTGTGAAGAAAGGAACGCCCGCTGCCCAGGGAGCAGGTACAGCGGCAGTAGCTGCCGAATATTTCCCGCCTACAGGCACCCGCGTTCTTATGAATCTCGGCGATCCCGATCTGGCTGATAAATATGCGTCGCTTCCCTGTGACGGTATCGGACTCATGCGGGAAGAGTTCATCTGGACCACCTTTATTCATGAACATCCGCTGTACCTGATTGAAACAGGCCGTCCGGAAAAAGTGGTGGATATGCTTGCAGAAGGCATCAGCAAAGTATGCCGTGCTCTTGCTCCCCGTCCCGTTGTTCTCCGCTTCTCCGATTTCAAATCCGGTGAATACAGAAATCTCAAGGGCGGCGATAAGTACGAACCGGAAGAACCGGCCGACCTTCTTGGCTGGAGAGGCGCTTCCCGTTACTATGATCCGAAATATACCGATGCATTCCGCCTGGAACTGAAAGCAGTCAGAAAAGTCCGTGAAGAATACGGCCTGAAAAATCTGAACTGCATGATTCCGTTCTGCCGCACCGTTGATGAAGCAGAAAAAGTAACGGCCATTATGAGAGAAGAAGGACTGGAACGCGGCCCGGACTTCAAACTTCTCCTTATGGCGGAAATTCCGGCCAATATTCTCCTGGCAGACCGTTTCAATAAATTTGTTGACGGCTATTCCATCGGTTCCAACGATTTAACAATGCTTATTCTGGGCTGCGACAGAAATAATGATACCGTGGCTTCTCTCTTCGATGAACGCAATCTGGCCATCAAGAGGGCTATCCGCCACCTGATCAAAGTGGCGCACAGAGACGGCAAGACCGTATCCATCTGCGGACAGGCGCCGTCCGTATATCCAGACTTTACGGAATTCCTCGTAAAGAGCGGTATTGACTATGTATCCGTCAACCCGGATATGGTGAAGAGTACCCGGCTGAATGTAGCCCGCATAGAACAGCGTCTGATGCTGGATGCGGCGACGGGCAGAGGTGTCGTGGACCAGGAAGATTACGAACTTTGATTTTGAAATAATGGCAGAGGACATGGGAAAGTTGACATGTCCTCCGCCACAGTTCCGCTTTGCGGAAGAAGGAGAGAAGGGAAATTATGCAGCTTACCGGCCGACAACAGGAAATCACGAGGATCGTTCGGGAAAACGGTCCTATCACAGGGGAAATGATTGCACAGCGTCTCCATGTGACGAGGAGCGCGCTGCGTGGAGATCTGGCGGTTCTTCTTTCAGGAGAGGTAATCGCTGCCCGCCGTCGTCTTGGCTACTATTACCTTGGGGGCGGAGAAGATCCTGCGGCTGCTGAAATCCGTTCCTGCACGGCGGAAGACTGTATGTCCCGCCCGATACTTGTCGGAGCGGAATCCAATGCCTATGACGCGGCGGTTCTCCTGTTCACCGAAGATATCGGTACGCTTTTCGTGGGAAAGAAAGATGACATACAGGGCGTCGTTTCCAGGAAAGATCTTCTGAAAGCGGCCATGGGCCGTGATGATTTGGCAAAAGTGCCGATTTCCATGGTAATGACATCCCGCTCGAAAATGATTTATGCCGAACCGAAAGAGGATCTTGTATCCATCGCACAGAAGATGATGGATTATGAAGTCGATTGTCTTCCTGTAGGGACTTTTAAAAATGTGGGAAATGACAGGAAATTTGTTCTTATCGGGCGTGTATCGAAAACGAATATCACCCGTCTCTTTTTGGAACTGGGGAAAGGCGGCAGAAAATAATAAATGGCAAAACAACCGCAGGTTTATGTCGTTTCCGATTCTCTTGGAGAAACGGCGGAAAGTGTGGCTAAGGCGACCATCGGCCAGTACGACACGGATATTGAGATCCATCGTGTGCCCTTTATCCGTCATACGGATCAGATAGAAAAAATTATTGATGAAGTGGCACAGGCGGGGGCTGTGGTCTGTCACACACTGGTCAGTCCTGAACTCCGTGCCGACTTTGAACGGATAGCCCATAAAAAAAATGTCCGTTATGTGGATATCTTAGGTCCTATGATGAATATGGTGACTGATGTGGCAGGGGTGCAGCCCCGCATGAAACCGGGAATCATCCACCGTCTTGATGAAGAGTATTTCAAAAAAGTGGAAGCCATCGAATTTGCCGTCCGCTATGATGACGGAAAAAATCCGGCAGGCTTCGCAAAGGCGGACATGGTTCTTATCGGTGTGTCCCGCACATCAAAGACGCCGCTGTCCATGTATATGGCGCACAAAAAGTACAAGGTGGCAAACCTGCCCCTTGTGCCGGAAGTGCAGATACCGGAAGAAATATTCCAGGTGCCTCCCTATCGTCTGATCGGCCTCATTATTGACCCTTACAAACTGAACGGAATCAGAAGAGAACGAATGAAAGCGCTCGGATTTTCAGGAACGGCAAATTACACTGATATCGAGCGCATTGAAGATGAGCTGGCTTATGCCAAAGAAGTCATGCATCAGCTTCACTGCACCGTCCTTGATGTATCAAATAAAGCCATTGAAGAGACGGCAAGCCGCATCATGTCCATTATTGAGCGGAATAAGGAACTATACGGCGACAAATATTGACAGATGATGAAATCTCCCGAAGGAAACTTCAGGGGATTTTTTTGTGCTGGAATGATTTTATGAATACATTTGCGGCAACACTGTTCCTCATCACAGCAATAGATCCTTCACGTTCGTTCAGGATGACGATTAACGTTTTTCTCATTATGAAGCCTTAACGTGTCTTATACAAGGATCATGGAGCCGGCCGTCAGAAGGAGCTGCTGGCGCACGCAGTGCGATTGAGGATACTCGCTTGTCGTAATGATTTAAATCGTAAAAGAATAGTTAGCTTGCAGCTGACAGCTCACAGCTGATAGCTTTTATCTTCTTACCGCCTTCCTCATCACGGTGGCAGATCCTTCACATTCGTTCAGGATGACGCTTTACTGTTAGTGTCATTATGATGCTTTCCGCTCCCCATCGTTAGTAACGCTTTCCCCCAATCGTCATTCAGAACGGGGGTAAGAATGCTGTGTGGGAAAATGGGTAAGCAGAACGGTGACACGGAGTGAAGAATCTATTACACTGATGACACTGTGCGGTTTCTTTTCTATTTATCACAAAATTACTCTTACCGTTTTCCCCATCACGGGTAATAGATCCTTCACATTCGTTCAGGATGACGTCTTACCTTAATTGTCACTTTCATAACTAATCCTTTGCCAATACTCCGAATGACGTCTTCCGTTTCCCTCATCATGGGTGGGGATCCTTCGCATTTGCTCCGGATGACGTCTTACCGTTACTCGTCATTTAGAATATATGATAAAAGTTTATTGCGGAAACAATAAAAGAAAACCACCTTTTATTTGATAACAATTAGAAAATATGATATGCTGTAGAACGAATTGAAATTTATTCGCAGATTAAGCGGATGCTGAATCGGTAAGGATGGAATTTACATGAGAAGCAAACGAATGCGGCGAAGCATCATCAGACGTGTTTTGCAATTTATCCCCGTACTGCTGGGAATTACTTTTCTTGCGTTTCTTTTAATCTATTTATCGCCAAGTGATCCTGTGAGCGTGCGTATGTCGGCAGGCGGCATTTCCGTCAGTCCTGAAATCATGGAGTCCATGCGCAGATCCATGGGGCTTGACCGCCCGCTTCTTATACAGTACGGTGACTGGCTGTGGAATATCCTTCACGGAAATATGGGAAAATCATATATTACTGACGCTGACGTGCTGGATCAGATTTTGAAAGCGCTGCCCTATACATTGAAAATGGCGGGCGCTTCTCTTTTGCTGACACTCTGCATTTCGATTCCCGTAGGGATACTCACGGCGGCCATGCAGAACAGCAAGTTTGATTATGTGGTTCGTGTCATGGCGTTTGTGGGAAATGCTCTTCCCAACTTTATCATCGCCCTTTGCCTCATGTTTATTTTTTCCTACCGTCTCGGGTGGATTCCTGTGTTGGCGACGACAAAGCCTATAGGCCTTATCCTTCCTGCGCTTACGCTGGCGCTGGTCATGTCGTCCCGTTATATCCGGCAGATTCGTGCCGCTATGCTTGATGAGCTGAGCAAGGGGTATGTGGTGGGACTTCGTTCCCGCGGACTTTCCGAAACGACCATTTTGTATAAGAATGTATTGAAAAATATTATGGTAACGGTGATTACGCTTACCGGTATTTCCCTCGGCTCTCTTTTGGGCGGAACGGTCATCGTGGAAACCGTTTTCACCTGGCCCGGTCTCGGCAGCCTTATTATGGAAGGGATCAGCCAGCGGGACTATCCTGTGGTACAGGCGGTCATCGTATGGATGGCATCTGCTTTCATGGTGGTCAATCTGCTCACCGATATTTCTTATACCGTTTTTAATCCGAAAATTAAAGATATATAGGAGGACCTGTGGATCTTTCAGCAAAACGGATTTCCAAAAGCATGTGGTGTCTTCTCGGCATTATCCTGTTTATCATTCTTTTCAGTTTGATTTCGCCGTACCTGGCGCCTGATGATCCTTATCTGACTCATTCGGATAATATTCTTGCCGCGCCGGATATGAATCATTTATTCGGTACCGACAGCCATGGGCGTGACGTGCTTTCCCGGGTCATGGTAGGGAGCCGCAATTCCATTTTCGCTGCGTTCGCCATTATTGCCTGCGCAGGGACATTGGGAAGCTTCGTAGGTCTTATGGGCGGTTACTTCGGCGGGAAAACGGATGCCTGTCTTATGCGGGTGACCGATGTATTTCTCGCGTTTCCCGATATCCTTCTGGCTATTGCCGTGGCGGGCATTTTAGGCGGAAGTCTTTTAAATGCCATGTTCGCCCTCGTGCTGACGGCGTGGACCCAGTATGCCCGGCTGGCACGGAGCTCGACCATTGCTATTAAGGAGGAAACGTTTATCCATGCTGCCCGTCTCGGCGGGTGCAGCGATGGGGAGATCGTATTTCTTCACATTCTGCCGAATATCGCGGGGCCGCTTATCGTGACCGCGACGCTCCATGTAAGCGGTATGATGATGGGGATTGCCGGGCTGTCCTTCCTCGGACTCGGGGTGCAGGTACCGGAAGCGGAGTGGGGATCTATGATCAGTGAAGGACGCTATTGTCTTCAGAATGCGCCGTGGGTGGCTCTCGCACCGAGTGCTGTCATGGTTTCCGTTATGCTTGTTTTTAATTTATTCGGTGACCAGGTCAGAGATTTACTGGATCCGAAAAATGAAAAATAATTATATTTTTTAGGAGGAAAAAACATGAAAAAAAGATGGATTGCTGCAGGATTGGCAGCGGTAACGGCTTGTTCCGTTTTTATCAGCGGCTGCGGTGATGATAAGAAAGCGGCGGCGGATAAAATCGTCCGTGTGGCGGGGACAGTATCCGTATCTTCTTCGTCCATGGATCCGGCAAAAGGATGGGATGGCTGGTACATTGTCCGCTACGGTGTCGGCGAGACACTGTTTAAAGTAGGGGATGGCCTCAAGATTGAACCCTGGCTTGCTGAAAAGTTTGAAAAGATAGATGACCTGACCTGGAAAATCACGCTGAAAAAGAACGTGACATTCTCCAACGGGGAGGCCATGACACCGCAGAAAGTGATTGACTCCCTGAAACGTGCGGGCGACATGAATGAACGCGCCGGTTTCCTGAAAACCGCTGTCTATACCGTTGATGGGGATGCTGTCGTCATTAAGACGGAAAAACCGCGCCTTACCCTGATCAATGACCTGGCGGATCCTTATGCGACCATTATCGACGTGGCAAATACGAAAGATTTTGAAAAAGCGCCGATTGGTACGGGCCCATTCGTGATGGCATCGTATGAGAGCAATAAAAAAGCGGTTATGAAAAAGAATCCGAAGTACTGGGGAGGGGAAGTCAAGTCTGACGGCGTGGAATACACTAAAGTTACTGATGCAAATGCGCTTGCCATGTCTCTCCAGGGCGGCGAAGTGGATATCGCCCAGGATCTGACCGTAGACGCTGCGGAAAATATCGCGAAAAAAGACAACCTTGTTGTGAAGAGAGTGGCACAGCCCCGCGTGTACCAGATGTATTTCAATTTGAATAAAATGCAGGATAAAGCTGTCCGCGAAGCGATCATGTACGGCGTGAATAAGAAGGATATCGGAGAAAAACTGATGAAGGGCTCTGTGTCTGCTGCTTACAGCGCGTTTCCTGATGACAGTGCTTACGGAGCAAAAAATCTGAAACCCCGTATGTTTGATGCCGCCAAGGCGAAACAGATTCTTGCCGATGCGGGATATAAAGATACCAACGGCGACGGTATCGTGGAAAGGGACGGGAAGCCGCTTACTGTACAGTTTTCCGTTTATAAGCGCGCCGCGATAGCTCCCATTGCTACGGAAATGCAGGCTCAGCTGAAGCAGATCGGCATTGATGTCCAGATTAAGAATTTTGAAAAAGCAACCTTCTTCGCGCCGGGGGATTTTGATATCGCTCTCTATTATGTAGTCACCATGCCGGTGGGAGATCCTTACGATTTCCTCTACAATGCCTATGACAAGGACAGCAAAGTCAATTTCGGGCACTACAATAATCCGGAAGTGCAGGAGTGGCTGGAAGAGTTGCAGAAACTGCCTGACGGCGAGGCAAGGATGCAGCTTGTCCATAAGATCCAGCAGGCGGTCATTGATGACGCGGCCATGGATTTTGTCGGATTCAATACGATCCAGGTAGGCATGGGCAAAAATGTCAAAGGCTACCTGATTACACCGAATGATTATTACCAGGTGACGAAAGACCTCGAAAAATAAGTGGGAGAAATCTATGCAGCCATTACTGACAATTCAAGACCTCAGCGCCGGTTATGGCGGCAAAACGGTCATTCGTGATATTTCCCTTACACTGATGCCCGGTGAAATACTGGGCGTCGTCGGGGAAAGCGGCAGCGGGAAAACGACGCTTCTGAAAGCCGTTTCGGAAGTGAAAGGCCTCAGGGCCGATGTCTATACGGGAACAGTCACTTTCAATGGGGAAGACCTGCTCCATATGGACGCGGCGGAAAAAAGGAAACGCCAGGGAGAAGAAATAGCCTATGTGTTTCAGCATCCCGGAGATTCCCTGAACCCCACGCGGAAAGTGCGTGTCCAGTTCTATGAGACTATCCTCGCCCACAAGCGGATGGAGAAAAAAGAAATGGACGAACTGATTGCTTCTGTTTTTAAGCGGATCGGCCTGACCGATGTGGAACGGATACTGAATGCCTATCCTTTTGAACTTTCCGGCGGAATGGCGCAGCGTGTGGTGATTGCCCTTGCCGTGCTGCTCCATCCGAAACTGATTCTTGCCGATGAGCCCACCTCCGCGCTGGATACCACCGTGCAGAAACAGGTCCTCGAAGAACTTCTCATGCTCCGGGACACACTCCATACCGCCATGATTGTTATTACCCATAATATCGGCGTAGCCAGACATCTGGCGGATCGTGTGGCGGTACTTTATAAAGGGGAAATCGTGGAAATGGGGAAAACGAAAGAAGTTCTTGAAAACCCGCAGCATCCCTACACGAAATCGCTCATGGCCGCCGTGCCTAAACTGGCATATGGCATGGAAAAGGAGGCATGATGGAGGAAATCCTTGTCTGTGAAAACCTGACGATGACCTTTAACGATGGTGAATACATCGTGCATGCTTTGAAAAATGTAAGCTTTTCTCTTCATAAAAATGAAGTTCTCGGCATTATCGGGGAAAGCGGCAGCGGGAAATCGACTATTGCGAAACTGATCACCGGACTTTATCAGCCGACGGGAGGAAATATATTTTTTGACGGCCGATCGATTGTCCGCCTGAAACGGCAGGCGCAGAAAGAAGTGTATACCAAAGTGCAGATGGTATTTCAGGATGCTGTCGGCTCTTTCAATCCGCGGAGGAAAATCGGCGAGTCCATTTCGGATACGCTCTGCCGTCTCTGCGGAGAAAAGAAGCATACGGCCGGTAAGGAAGCGGCCCGTCTTCTGGAAGATGTAGGACTCCCCGGGGATTATGCGGAAAAATATCCTCATGAGCTTTCCGGCGGCGAATGCCAGCGTGCGGCGATAGCCAGAGCGATGTCCGTCCATCCGGAAATTCTCATTTGCGATGAAGCCACCTCGGCGCTTGACGTTTCCGCACAAGCAAAAATTGTGGAGCTCCTTATGCATCTGCGCAGGATCCATAACGTAAGCATTCTATTCATCACCCATGATCTTCCGCTGGTAAGCAATATAAGCGACCGCATCCTTATCATGAATGAAGGAGAACTGGTGGAAGAAGGAAGCACCGAAGAAGTGATCACCCGGCCGAAAACCGTTTATACCAGACGGCTCCTTGACGCAGTATGCTGATGATTTAAAACGGCAGGCGGATGATTATCCCGAGAGAACGGCTCCCTGCCCGGTTTGTTATTTTTATACATAATAAAACCGCTTTCTGTAGTGACCTTTATGTCAAACTGCAGAAAGCGGTTTTTAGTTGCCTGCTGAAAAGGCATGAGTAAAGAGCCGTAATAAAATGCAGAAATATTTTGTTACAGTCTGTTATGATTTGCATAGAATGGATTCATTGGGACAACGGTGTGCAGTCAATCACTGTGGCAAGGTATTTTCCGTCTGTCCTGCTTTGCGCTGTGACTACAGCAAACTTTCCTTCCGACAGGGGAAAGGCCTTTTCGAGAGAAAAGCTGGTGTACATTTCTGTTTTGTAGCTGCCTTTTTCATCCTGTTCTTCCTTTGTGTTTTGAAGGATGCTGTCTTCCGGAATGAAATCTTTATAGTCCTGTGGTGCCTTTGACGGACCGGCAGGATCGGACAGCGTGATATTTACGATATGTTCTTTAAAAACAATGACCGTCACGGTACCATTATTGAATCTTTTCATATAAACTGTGTCTCCGGCAGGCGCGCCATAGGCGGCGGTCCAGATATCAAGCGTATCTCCCAGGCGGGCGGCTTGCAAGGCGGGGGCTTTTTCTTTTTGCGTATTTTCTTCCTCAACAGCGGCTGTCTTGGCCGGGACGGCAGGCCTGCCTGCATTGCATCCGGAAAGCAGCAGCACGGATAAAAGAAAAACGGCAGAAGCGGAACCGATGTATTTCATAGAATCCTCCCATAGATTTGATAATAATTTATATTATATCACCGAAAAAAATGATTTTTTCATCTTGACGGCAAACCTTGCTTTCTTGTATGGTTAAGGAAATAGGGGGCGGCTATGTTCAGATTCAATGATATTTTTCTCGTAATCGTGGCGTGCTACGTTATTTATAAAATAGGTTTCGCCGACGGCTTTACTTTGGTGAATCTCTTTATCGCGGTCTGCACCGTTGTGGCTTTTGTGTCCACGATTCTTCGCCGAAGCGGATACATGGAGAGGCTGAAAGAAAAGGAAAATGAAGCGGTGAAGAAACGGGAAGAGAAGAAAGAAATGGACGGGGCAAAGAAAGAGTAACGGGCGGAAGAAATAAAACAGAGAAATATATTTATGCAAACGGCGTTTGTGAGGCGCCGTTTTTGTTTGCCAAAGCCGGAAAGGTGTTTGTAAGTCTCTTCTTAGCGTCGGGAGCGTGTCGATTTTTATTCATCGGCTGATTATGTTAAAATGCAAGTATAATTATGAAATTTAGGTAGAAATCCGGGCGGTTTCGGAAGGAATCGTCTTTGGAAAGACAGTTTATTTTCCCAAGAGGTATTTTCATGGATCCCGAATTGGACGTTGTGAGACAGATTAATAAATTGGCGGGACAGGCGCGCCCCGTGGATCTCATGATGGATCTGATTACCCGTTACGGTCATTGGGCATTTTTAATTTATGGGATGTTGCTTTGGTTTGCGCCGGGGAAGAATCAAAAACATCGGCGGGAGAGCTGCGTGGCCGCGTTCCTTGCGGTTTGCCTCTGTTCCGTCATTTCTCTTGCTGTCGGAAAGCTGTGGCATCGGCAGCGGCCTTTTACCAGAGACCGGCAGATTTGGAATTTTACAGGGCACAAAGCGAATGCGTCTTTTCCGAGCAATCATGCCATGAACGGCGCGGCCGTGGCCTTTCAGCTTCTGCGGGATCGTATGCCCGGATGCCGGTGGATGGCATGCCTGGCAGGGCTGCTTGCCTTTTCCCGGTTGTTTGCGGGGATGCATTATCCTTCGGATATTCTTGGCGGCGGCGCTATTGCCGCGGCGGTTCATAGGGGATTAAACAAACCTTTTGCGGCTGCTTCCATAAAGAAATTGACAGGAGCCCTGTCTTTATTGTCTGACAGTATTTTATACATAGGGAAAAGCAGGTGACCGGATTGGCGGAGAAGAAAGGAAGAGGAAGGAAAATATCGATTGTCCATATTGCGCAGATCCTGCTCAGCGAGTCTGATGCGGAGCATCCGCTTTCCCAGCAGCAGATATTGGCGTTTCTGCGGGAACGGTACGGCATGGAAATGGACCGCAAGGCGGTGCGCCGGAATCTGGAAGCCCTTCGTGACGGCGGGCTTCCTGTAGTGTGCCGTGAGGTGGAGCGTGTAATAGAAGGGAAACCGGCGCCGCTTTCACTGGACTGGTACTGGGATCACGACTTGACAAAGGAGGATATGAAAGCGCTTATCGACCTTTTATATTTCTCCCATCTTCCTGCGGCCGAGGTGCGCCAGCTTGCGCAAAAATTAAAAAATTTATACATGCGTCCTTTTGATGACGGCAAGGCGGCCGTGAAAAATATTCCCGCGCTGAACCAGCTGGAACCGCCTGATGAAACATTGGCAGTTTTGGCGGAGGCTATTGAAAATAAAAAGATGATACAGTTTTTTTACGATCATTATGAGGCTGACGGGAAACGGTACCACGGCAAAGATATAGGCGACATCGACCGTGTATACCGTGTGAGCCCCTATGTAGTGGCCGCATCGGACGGACGATACTTCCTTTTGGGAAATATTGACGAAAAGGATGAGATTACACCGTTTGCGGTGGAACTTCTTGACAGCGTTTCCCTGCTTGAGGAAGAGGCGCGTCCGCAGAAGACAATTCCCGGCGCGGAAATGGGGATCCGCGTATCAGATTTTCTTTCTGTCTTAAGCCGTACATATGCGGGCCCGTCGGAAAAGTGCCGCTTTGAGGCGGATTGGAAACTTATGACGGATATCGTGACAGATTTCGGGAAATCCGCGTTTATTGTGTCGGCCACGCAGGGACAGGTGCTTGTGGAAATAGAAGCGCCTCCGGCGATTATCTTTGCCTGGGCCTTGAAAAATGCGCCGCTTGTCAAAGTGGTGGCGCCGGCTGCGCTGGTGAAGTCTGTAAGAGAAGCGGCAGCAAACCTGACCCGTCTCTATGGCGGTGGATGATGGGACTGAAAATATGTCTTGGGATCTTCTTTGTCCTGTTTCTTTTTCTGCTGATTCCGATCCGCTACCGTTTCATCCTTGAAATAAAGCACCTTGCCGTGACAGTGGAGTTCATTTTCGGGCTTTATAAGAAAACGATGGAACTGCCGGGAAAGAAACGAGAAAGAACCGCGGATGCGGACGAAAAAATAGAGGAACTCCTTTTTGCAGATGAGGAGCGGCCTGCCGCTGCCCAGAGGGCAGAAATGATTCTTGCCGAAGAGACGGAACCGGAAAAAGCGCCTGAAGAAAAGACAAAAGAAAATAAAGCAGAAAAACACAAAGAATCGGCAGACGAAGGGAAAGGAGAAAAGAAAAAGCATCCTCCGCTGTGGAAGCAGCTGCGGTTTGCTGTCCATAATGGACTGGCGGAAAATATTTTTAAGGCTCTCGCAGCGGTTTTGGCGCACAGCATGCCGCGGAAATGGGATTTTTGCGGAGAGTTCGGTACGGGGGATCCGATGCAGACCGGCCTGCTTGCGGGGATGGCAAAGGCGTTTCTTCCGGAAGCTGCGAAAAATGTAGTGTGGAAATATATAGAGCCATCGTATAAACTAAAGGGGAAAGGACAGGGAAGAATCATTCCCTTCTATGCGGTATACATTGTATTGCGCTTGGCGGCAAGCGCGCCGGCACGTCAGTTCTGGCGGTACAGACAGGGAGGAATCCACGATGAATGATGATGCAAGAAAAAAGATTTTTGAAGAATTTAAAGAAATGATCCGCACGGAAACGGTTGTAGGCCAGCCGATTTATCTGGACGATGCCACGATCGTGCCGTTTGTGGATATTTCTTTCGGTTTCGGTACGGGAAATCACGGGACAAACGGAGAATCCAGCGGAGAAGCAGGCGGCGGCAAAATGAGCCCTACGGCGGTTCTGATTATGAAAGGAGAACGCGTCGAATTATTCTCCATTAAAAATGCCACACCGAATGGTACGATCGACAGGGTGCTGAACATGATCCCTGAAGCGGTATCCCATTTTACGAAGAAGAAAGAGAAAAAGAACGAGGTGCGGGAAGCGGCGCTGAAAGAAGCGAAAGAGGCCATGAAAGAAGAGGCGGAAACCGCAGCGCTTGAAGCAAAAGTGTAAAACAGGTGAACCGACTTTTAGTCATTTTATATTGACAGATAAGACTGATTATACTATTATTAATACATACCCAAAATCCCATGATATGTCGGGATATTTCTAAGGAGGAATGTGGGAATGAAAATGAATAAGACAGCAGCAGCTATTACAGCTGGTATCATCACTTTTGGCGCCATGGCGTCCGCATCAGCGGCAGGCATCGGTTTTGTTAATTCCGGCGCCCTGCTCCAGGCTCATCCGAAGATGGAAAAAGTGCAGCTGGATATGAGAACGGCAGCACAGAAAGCACAGGAAAATTTCAACAGCCGCAGCGCAGGCAAGAGCGATCAGGAAAAGGAACAGATCGCCCAGGAAATCCAGCGTGATATGGCTGCCAAAGAAAGAACTGCCATGCAGCCGATTCTGCAGGATATCCGCAAAGCGATCCAGCAGGTTCGCCAGGAAAAAGGACTGGATGTCATTCTGGAAGCCGGCGCGGTGATTGATGGCGGCACAGATGTAACTTCTGAAGTCGGTGCAAAACTCACAAAATAATCTTAAAATGAAAAAGAGGCCTTTTTGGGTCTCTTTTTTGTGTGGAGGTAGTTTGGTGTAAACGCGGGAGCTCTGGCCTTTTTTGCTTTGCGGGTTTATTTTTTATATCCCAAATGGCAGGGAAGGCTTTATAATAAAAGAAATAAAGTTTTTGGAGGACGCCATGGAATTGCTTGATCAATTGTGCAGGGAAATGATTGCTTATGATAAAGGGGATCCCCGTCGGATTCATCATTTTCTGAAAGTTCATGCTTTTGCCGAACAAATCGGGCGGGAAGAGGGGATTCCGGAGAAACAGCTTTTCGTTTTGGAAGCGGCCGCTTATGTCCATGATATCGGGATTCATCGGGGCGAAATGGAGTTCGGCAGGAATGATGGAAAGATACAGGAGGAATTGGGGCCGGGGGAAGCACGCCCTATATTGGAAAGACTCGGATTCGAGACGGAAGATATTGACCGCATCTGCTGGCTGGCCGCCCATCATCATTCCTACGGGAGTATAGACGGTCCGGACGCGCAGATTCTGGCGGAGGCGGATATGCTGGTGAACCAGTATGAAAGCGGCCGAAGTGATAAGGAAAACCGCGCGCTTTATAACCGTCTTTATAAAACGGAAGCGGGGAAACGTATTTTCCGGGAATTGTATTTTGAAAGCTATGAGGGCATTCATGCGTGACACGTCGCTTGTCTATCCGGTACGGAAAGACGGGAGGATTCTTCTGGGACATAAACGGCGCGGCATAGGAGCCGGTAAATGGAACGGATTCGGCGGAAAAAGGGAAGACGGGGAAACGATGCGGGAATGCGCCGCCCGGGAACTTTTTGAAGAAAGCGGACTCATTGCCGATCCGAAAGCTTTTGAGGCGGCGGGAGATTTATATTTCCATCAGCCCTCCGATCCCAGTTGGTCTCATGCGGGCATCGTATACTTTATCTACGCGTGGACGGGGACAGTGCATCTTTCCGATGAGATGGAGCCGAAGTGGTTCCTTCCGGAAGAAATTCCTTTCGGCGAAATGTGGATGGCTGACCGCGTATGGCTCCCTATGATTTTGAAAGGAAATAAAATACGCGGTACGATTTATTTTGAGAAAGACGGGAGCACAGTCTATGATTACCATTTTGAAATGGTTTAAGGAAAGGATTCATTTTGGATAGAATACAGTCGGGACAGGAATGGCCGCATAAGCTTTTAACCTGGTTCGATCAAAACCGCCGTGATTTGCCTTGGCGGGAAGGCAGGCCGCGGAACCCCTATTATGTGTGGGTGTCGGAAATCATGCTTCAGCAGACGCGGACAGAAGCAGTGAAACCGTACTTTGAAAGTTGGAAACGCCGTTTCCCTACGATTGAGGCACTGGCGGAAGCCGAAGAGGCGGACGTACTGCATGCATGGCAGGGACTGGGCTATTACAGCCGCGCAAGAAATCTTCATAAAGCGGCGCGGGAAATGGTAGAAAAGTACGGCGGAGCGATTCCGGAGGATAAAAAGGACGTCCGTGCTCTTCCGGGCATCGGGGAATACACGGCAGGCGCAATTTTATCCATGGCTTATGGAAAGCATGAAGCAGCGGTGGACGGAAACGTTCTCCGTGTGTATGCGAGGCTCTATGGTATTGAGTCGGATATTTTAAAATCGGCGGTGCGAAAAGAAATCACAACGTTAGTGGAAAAGACGCTGCCGGCGCGGGCAGGAGATTTCAATGAAGCGCTTATGGATTTAGGCTCCGAGGTATGCGTACCCAAGCATCCCAAGTGTGAAAAATGTCCTCTTCACGGAGAGTGCGCGGCGCTCCGCCTTGGACTGGAAAATGTACTTCCAATCCGCACGCCGAAGAAGAAACAGAAGGAAAGCATCGCCTGCTGCGCGGTCATGATTCAAGAGGGGAAGGCGCTTTTCCATCTCCGCCCTTCCAAGGGGATGCTCTCTTCCATGTGGGAGCTGCCCATGGTTTTGTCGGACAGCGAAAAAGACGGTGTTAAAATGTTGGAGAAGCTTCTCGGCGGGAAAGCGGGAGAAAGAATCTGGACGTATACCCATGTGTTCACGCACCGCATCTGGCACATGAAAGCGTATCTGTTTCATGGTGCAAAAGAGCCTGAAGGCGATTACCGCTGGTACAGCTGCGAAGAATACAGGGAAATACCGCTGGCAGGGCCGCACGCAAAATTGGCGGCGTATATAGAGCCGTACCTGGAAGAGTGAAAATAGCTGCCCCGTGACATTGAAAGGACAATTTTTTATTTAACGGAACTCTGTTTTTATAAAAAGGAGATCTCATGGATTTCTATCAGATCATTACATTGCTTTTTTCCTTTTTGGGACTGATGAACGGACTTTTTGCGGCGGGGCTCTTCCGGCTGAAACGGTTTTATTTGTATGGAATTGCCGGAGCGCTTATTTCCTGCGGCGCAGTGCAGTACTACGTGTGGTATGCGCTTGCCTATCCGGAATATGGCTGGGCGGCACACTTCGGCGCGTACTTTGCCTGCGCGCTGATGGCGGCGGATATCATGCTTATACTGCCGCTCTTTCTTTTGATGATGATCGGTACGGTGCGGTTTATCCGCAGGTATGCGCAGATTTTTGGCGCGGCGGTGATGGCGCTTTCTTTATTCATCGGCGTTTATGGTTCTGTGGATGGAGAAATGAAGGAAGAGGCGGAGCGGTATACGATTGCCGCCGAAGAACTGCCGGAAGCCTTTGACGGACTGAAAGTGGCGCAAATCACGGATACCCATATCGGGCCATACTACAGAAATGCCGATCTGGCAAACGATCTGGAGCGCTCAAAGGCGAAAGGGGCCGACGTGGTGATGCTTACGGGCGATCTGATTGACGATATCCGTGTCATGCCTGAAACGGCAAAGATATTAAACTCCCGCGCGGTGCTTTTCCCTTACGGCATCATTTATGTGCGGGGGAACCATGAACTGTATAAAGATCCCGATTATATTGAAAATGAACTCCGCAAAACATCGGTGAAGATACTGGACAACAGCCATGTGGCGCTTCAGAAAGACGGCGCCCTGCTTTACGTGGCGGGCGTGGACTATCCTGAAATGCGGGGAGAAGGAAGGGCGGAACTGATGGCACAGATGGTGCGGGACGCATTTGACGGCATTCCGGAAGACAGCGCAAAGATTTTTCTTGCCCATCATTCTGATTTCATTGATGCCGGTTTTGAAAACCGGGCGTTCCTCACGCTCACCGGGCATACCCACGGGACGCAGTTCGGCATTTTTGGGAAACCGATGATTACGCCTTTCAAGTACACAAGGGGAATGTACAGCGACGGGAAGCACTGTGGCTATGTGTCCCGCGGCAGCGGCGGCTGGTTTCCTTTCCGCTTTGATACAAGCCGCGAACTGACGATCTTCACATTGAAAAAGAAATAAGAAGGAAATAGAAGATGGAATGAAATAAAGGACAGAAATGCCGCTTCAGGAAAGGGAGCGGTATTTTCGCGCGCGAAAAAAGACAGGGTATTTGCCTGTCTTTGATTATCGGATTAACTTTTTGTGGAGCTTAACGTGGTATCGATTTTATTTTCCGGTTTCTGGGAAATTTTTACGATCTCGCTCCGTATTTCTTCCATATCATTATTGTTTTCTTCTGTAAGCGGCTTTATTGTGACAGGAGTCTTGTCCGCGTTCTTTAAAGGAAGCTCAATCAGTTTGCTGATACGGCTGTAAGAGAAAGTGACTTCCCGTCCTGTCTTCGTGGTGACAATCAGACGGCCGCCGTCAATGGCCCCCGTGCCCGAAAGGCTGCCTTCCACTTCTTTGCTGCCCTGCTGGACGCGGTGATCCACTGTAATCGTTTTATCGTCGTTTCGCGTGAATGTAATCGTTTCCAGGTTGCGGATGTTGTCGCCGGACCAATTCATACCTGCTTCCTGCACGCCCCACCATACACCTTCCCACGGACCGCCGCTGAGCGCGGAAAAAAGGGCGAAAACGCCGCCGCCGAGGATGACTGCTAAAATAATGATTCCGAGAATGATATATTTTTTCATGGTTTATTCCTGCCAATGACTTTAAATTTATTTCATTTTAACATAGCAAAGGCAGCATACGCAAAGGATGGAAAAATTTTCAAAGAGAGAACCGGCATTTCATTCACGCATAAAAGCAAACGAATAAAAGAAATATGTTTTATAATCGTTAAAAAATGGTGTAAATGGGCTTTAAATAAAAGGTTGTGGTATAATATAAGCGTTAAGAAGCGCTTTAGTGAAAAAGAGGCGCTTTGTTTCTTTACGGTTCCGCGGCGGATTATTTCGCCGTTTTTGGGAATAAGGAGAATGTATGGACTGGAAGGAAGGAAAGATAGTCAATACGCCGCTGGAACGGCAGATGAAGACGTCTTACATCGATTATGCCATGTCGGTCATTGTGACCCGTGCGCTGCCTGATGTACGCGACGGCCTCAAGCCGGTACACCGCCGTATTCTGTACGCGATGAACGAAGCGGGGATGCTGCCCAATAAAGCATATAAAAAATCCGCCCGTATCGTCGGCGACGTTTTAGGTAAGTACCACCCCCACGGCGATACGGCGGTTTATGATTCTGCTGTCCGCATGGCGCAGGATTTCTCCATCCGTTATCCGCTGGTAGACGGTCACGGCAACTTCGGTTCTATTGACGGCGATTCGGCGGCGGCGATGCGTTATACGGAAATGCGTATGGCGAAAATCACGCTGGAAATGCTCCGTGATATTGATAAAGACACGGTTGACTTCATGCCGAACTATGACGGCTCTTTGACAGAACCGCTTGTGCTGCCGTCCCGTATACCGAATCTGCTGGTTAACGGTTCTTACGGTATCGCTGTCGGTATGGCGACGAACGTGCCGCCCCACAACCTGACGGAAGTGGTGGACGGACTTTGCGCGATGATTGATAATCCGGAAATTACCATTGATGAATTGATGAAATACATCAAAGGACCCGATTTCCCGACGGCGGCCATTATCCAGGGGCATAAAGGCATTGAGGATACCTACCGCACGGGCCGCGGTTCCATCACCGTCCGCGCGAGAGTGGATATAGAAGAAATGGAACGCGGGAAGAACCGTATCATTGTGACGGAACTGCCCTACCAGGTGAATAAGGCGCGCCTGGTGGAAATGATTGCCGACCTGTCCCGCCAAAAAGTCATTGACGGCATCACGGCACTCCGTGATGAATCGGATCGAAGCGGCATGCGTATCGTTATCGAGCTGCGTTCTGATGTGAATCCGCAGATCATGCTGAACAACCTGTACAAGCATACCCAGATGCAGGTCAATTTCGGCTCCATCATGCTGGCCCTCGTCGACGGGCATCCCCGCATCCTCAACCTGAAGCAGATTCTTTACTACTATCTGAAACATCAGGAAGAAGTTATCACGAGAAGAAGCCGCTATGAATTGGAAAAGGCAGAAGCCAAAGCCCATATCCTGGAAGGCCTGCTCATTGCCCTTGATCATATTGACGAAGTCATCCGCACCATCCGTGAATCGCGGACCGATGAGGTGGCGAAGACGGCGCTGATTTCCAAATTCGGTCTGTCGGAAAAACAGGCAGTCGCCATTCTTGATATGCGTCTCCGCCGTTTGACCGGTCTGGAAAGAGATAAGATTGAAGCGGATTACAAGGATGTGCAGGAAACCATCGCCTACCTCCGCGATCTGCTGTCCAGCAGGGAGAAAATCATGGGGGTAGTTAAAGCGGAACTCACTGACGAAAAGAATAATTTCGGGGACAAACGCCGTACGGAAATTGCGGCAGCCCTGGGCGATATGGATGTGACCGACCTTATTCCCGACAAGCCCATGACCATTACCCTGACCAAGCAGAATTACATTAAGCGCATTGATTCTTCCGATCTGCGCACACAGAAGAAAGGCGGCCGCGGTGTAAGCGGACTGAAGATGAAGGACGGAGATTATGTCCGTAAAATCCTCACCACCTCCACCCATGACCGGATCCTTTTCTTCACGAACAAGGGCAAGGTCTACATGAAGACGGCTTATGACATTCCCGAATCAAGCCGCACTGCAAGGGGGAGCGCGATGATCAACTTCATCACGTCCCTTGGTGCCGATGAACACGTGACGGAGCTTCTGGATCTGGATATTTCCGAAGAGGGAACCAAGTACCTTCTCATGGTGACGAAGTACGGCTACATCAAGAAGACGGCTTTGGAAGAATATAAGAATATCAATAAGAACGGCCTTATCGCCATGCGCCTGAAAGAGGATGATCGTCTGGTGGCAGTGCTTCCTGTGAAAGGCGATGAAGAAATCATTATGGGTACGAGAAAAGGCATGTCCATCCGCTTCTCTATTGATGATGACAATGTACGGCCTCTCAGCCGTTCCGCGTCCGGTGTCCACGGCATGCGTCTCAAAGAAGGGGATGATGTGGTAGGCGTAGTTGTGGCGGCGGAGAAAGATATCTTTACCATTTCCGCTGACGGAAACGCGAAGAGAAATGCCGCTTCCGCCTATCGTCTGCAGGGCAGGAACGGACAGGGGACGATTAACTTCAAGAAAGGTTATGAAGTAGTGGCGCTTGTTGCTGCTGACGACAGGGATGAACTGGTGGGCATCTCCGAACAGGGAATCACTATCCGTATTCCTGCTAATCAGATTTCCAGCAAGAAAGCAAAAGGCGGACAGGGTGTCATTCTCCAGCGTTTGGAAGAGGGCGACCGGATTGCCTCCATCGATGTGGTTTCCGAACCGGAAGAAGATGAAGAAGATTCATAATTAAAGTAAAACGGGTGAAAATGTTCCTGAAAGCAAAAGGCTTCCCAGCTCATAGAAGGGGGAGTCTTTTTTGCTGTCCCGTATGGAAAGCAGAAGAGCATACGATCTGTTTCCGTTTATTTCAGCACCGGTAAAATGCGGTTTCCGGAAGGCGCTTGTGATGAGTATGATTTCGCGGGCAGTCATTTTTGAAATTGTCACCTTCTTCATCTTTGCTGCCTGCTCTCTGCTTTCCGGCAGCCGGTATCCATTCAGCCAGCCGGTTTACAGGCGGGAAAGGTGTGGCGTATAGGCAGGATGGCATGACAATATTGACTTTTCTTGATATACTTATTTTGCAGAGAATTACAATATGCAGCCGGTTATATAAGGAGGATATATGACTAAAACAATGAACGATATTCTCGGTCTTGATGAAGCCAAGTGCCGGGAAATTGTCGACATAAAAGAAAAATACATTAAAGGGGAGCTGACGTTTGAGGAAGCGCGTGAAATTATTTTGCAGCGTTTTGATTCCGTCACGCCCCAGGAATTTGCTTTCGGCGAACAGATGCTGAAAGATGACGGCATTGATGATGAAACCATGCATGAAAAAATGGATGACATCATCCGGCTTTTCGACGGTGTCATGGAACGGGAGCATCTGGAATTGCCGGAAGGCCACCCTATCCGTTCATTCATGGAGGAAAATCAGATCATCCTCGGCACGATAGCAGAAATGAAAGAGCTTTTGGCGGGGAAATTTATCAAAAACCGCTGGCTGGAGGTCTATGACAGGCTGAAAGAATACATAAAGCATATTACAAGGAAACATAACCAGCTTTTCCCTTATCTGGAACAGAAAGGGTTTGACCGCCCGACACTCATCATGTGGACGTTTGATGATCATGTGAAAAAAGCAATCCTCCGCAGCGCAAGGTATCTGGATATGGATAAAGAAGAGGCGTTCCTGAAAATGCAGCCCGAAGTGATTGAGAAGATAGAGGATATTATTTTCAAGGAGACCCAGGTTTTGTACCCGACATCCATGGAGCTTCTGTCGGAAGAGGAATTCCGGGAAATGCGCATCGGCGAGGAGGAAGTGGGCTTTGCCAACATGGAGGCGCCGAAAGGATTCCTGCCGCCGGAAAAAACAGAGCGGTCTTCCGGAGGAGAACCGTCCTTTATGAAGGACTTCAGCGCGCTTCTCAGCAAGTACCATATGGAGGCGTGCACGGATACGGAGATGGATGTGGCTATAGGGAAGCTCACTCTTGCGCAGATCAATCTGATTTACCGCCATCTTCCCATTGACCTGACATTTGTTGATGAAAACGATATTGTGAAGTTTTATACCGATACGCCGGTTCGTGTGTTCAGCCGGAGCGCCGGTGTGATAGGCCGGAAAGTGCAGAACTGCCATCCCAGAGAAATACTGCCTGTCGTGAACAGGATATTGGGTTCTTTTAAAAGCGGAGAAAAAGATACGGCGGAATTTTTTATCAACAAGCCGGGGAAACAGATATTTGTAAATTATATAGCTGTCCGTGATGAAAACGGTGTGTACCGCGGCTGTCTGGAAACCATGCAGGATGTGGAGCATATCCGCTCTTTAGGAAATAAACCGCAGTCCGCTCCTGTCTGGACGGGAAGCAAAGCAGACGGCGGCACGGAAGTGGAAGCGGAAACGGCGGAGAAAGAGGGAGACGAAGGAAATACGTTGGAGATAACAGGCGATACCACTCTCCACCGGGCGCTCCAGACATATCCTTACCTGAAGGAATTCCTTTTACAGCTTTCTCCGAAGTACAAGCCCCTTTCCAATCCAGCGCTGTTTGCGATGATGAGCCGGGTGGCTGATTTCCGGACCATCGCGGCAAAAGGCGGTTTTACAGAAGAAGAGCTGCTTGGGAAAATAAAAGAAGAAATAACAAAGAGAAATAACGGATAATCCATGGAACACCCCATGCAAAAACCGGGCATGCAGCAGAAAGCATTACCCGGTTTTAATTAGCCATATGATACAGGTTTTATATTGAGTTTAAAGAAACATTGTCAAATGATTCTACCTCTGTGTATTGATTGGTAAATAATAATTCTTGTTCGTGTCGTTTACGATTCACTGTATAGTGCAATGTATAAATATATCGTCTTGAAGCTTCATATAGATCCTGAATGCGCTGTACATTATCATATGTAGTAATCCACTTATAGTGCATTAAGTTTTGAATCTCACAGGCAAGACTTGAGTGATAGGTATCTGTTAGTCCATTTTTATATAAGAACTGCCCTTGATTATAATAGGGCGGATCAAAATAAGTAAATAATCTTTCTCTATCATATATAGGGAGGATATTTCTGATGAAATTTAAGCCATCTTCAGAATATAAATGGATTTGATCGGCATGTGAGGAGATAGCCCGTATTTTTTTAATCAATGCAGGAACATTGAATCTGCAGTCCAAATGATATTTAGATAATTGGTCAAGCCCACCAATGGGACCGCCGGAAATAATGCCAGATCTATTGGTGCGATTTAAGAAAAAAGCAGCATAAGCTAAGGTAAAAGAGTAACCGTAAAAGTTTCTAAACTTTTTATAGATGGATTTCTGTTTTTTCCATTCATCAATTGTAATTGGTGTATTTTGTATTTTATCAATAAAACGGTCAGTCTCATTAATTGTAGCATTCCAGATGGAATATATAGCTGGATCCAGATCATTTAGAATAATTGATTGTACTTTACCAGATAAAAGAAGTTCTATGGCAATGCCAGCTCCGCCGCAAAAGACTTCGCAGTAAATAGGATTATTAATGTGGTTAATCTCAAGCATATGACACACAAATTTGGAAAGTTGTGTTTTTCCTCCGGGATACCTAAGAATTGATTTTGTTACGGGCATTATTTCCCCACCTCCTTTCTATAAGATACACTAAATATTGGACTTGGTCATAAGTTATTCAATTGGAGATAATCCTTTATTAGCTCTTCGCTTATTTATCATTTTCACAATTATTCTCTTCCACTCATCAAATTTATCTTTATTGTCTCTAATAAAAGCAGATAACGCTTTTAAATAAAAGGACTTATGCGAGTTATGCCAGTTTTTATATTTATCTATTGATTGGGAATTAATATTGTTGGGATCAATTCCACAATCAGAAAATTGGGCTTTTACCGCCGAAAGTTCAATTTCACTAAATAAGGGTTCACTGCCATCACGATTTAAAATATAATTTACAACAGCCCTTTCTATGCAATAGTTGTTTGGATCATATAGTTTAGTAATATATTTAAAGGATAATCGAGAATAGCTTGATTCAGAAACATCTGCATCAAGAATAATAATTGAATCATCTAATAGTCGATAACCATTCTTGGCAAGACTAATCAGTCCTGTGCATGGAATCCCATTAGTGCCACTAATATTAGTGATAACTTCTATTTTTCTTGATATCTTTGTACCCAATATCTTTTTTATAAGACGTTTAGCTTCTTCATCTTCACATATGATATTTACCTTATAGGGAGGAGTTTCTTCTGGATTTACATAAGTAAGTTCCCTGTAAATTGTTTTATAATCCGGGTTTAAGATAAAATTATAATTATGATCGGATCCTACCTGCATTGTACTGATATTTGTAATAGATATGCTATCTTCCTCATAATTGTCAGATTGTTGAAGAGAAAGACAATGGTAAATTAGATACAAAGAATGGGTAGTAATAATAATTTGAATCTTATTTTGCTTACACCATTTTAATAAAAAATCAAAGAATCTGGTTTGTGTTACTGGATGTAAAGAAGCTTCGAATTCATCAATGCAAATTAAGCCTTGCAAGCAATCTTCATTAGTAAAAGCCCGTTTAAATGCAATTAATTTGTATAGGATAGACCCCAAATTATCCTCACCGGATGATATGCTGCTAAAATCGTAATAAGTATCTTTAGGCCCGCAAGTGTTTTTATTTTTCTTGTCTGTGACGGATTCAAATTTCGCAAAAGCTTCTCTTTGCATGATATCGTAATAATCACGACTTATTTTCTGTTTTTCCTCGTTGCTTAAATCATCAGGAACAACGTGTGAATCAGTTTCTATCATTGGATAAAGCCTTGATAAATTTATCATTGATGTATTAAGCGCGAAATTGCCTCTACCACTCTCATTAGTTGCGCTTACCGTAATCCTATGCCTTTTTTCTTCTTCGCGCCTATATACACGAATGGGCTCGGATAATTCCTCATTCTTGTTTGTTAAAGCTTTTAAATAATAGATGTATTCATCGGTATCTTTATCAAGACTTAATCGAAATACAGTTCTCATATCTGTTTTTAATGGTTTTCCATGTAAATCTTTTGCGCTATTTGGGCTGGAAAATGGGTGTGCAATTAATCCCATTAAAGAAGACTTCATAGTCCCATTTTTACCGGTAATGACAGTCATGTATTTTCCCAGTTTTAGAGTACGGTTTTTTAATGACCGGAAATTTTGAATGTATATACCTGTAATATACTTAAATTTGACATCTTTATTATTGGAGTATCCTAAGGTTTCAGCTGTTTTAGAAGTATCATATTTTTTACTACCCATAATCAAATACCCCCATGGTTATAAACACAATTGCAACTCCTTACAAAGCTGCAAGGACGCGGTTATGTGGACGCAGTTATTAATCAAAGAATGTAGGATAATAATCAGGGTTCTGGATATGTGCTAAAATACTCTCCAATTGTCCGATATCTTTCACTCCTGCTAATCCACCGCTTTTTTCGATAACGGAATTATGAATATCAACGATAGCGGGTGCAGTCGGATAAATAATCATTTTTTCGCCAGCCTTTTAAATACATCGATATTTTTATCTATGAGACGTTTGATTACTTTCGTTTTTTCCTCTATGCTTATTTTTTGTTGTTCTTGTGAAGCGTTTTCTAACTCATCTTTTTTCATCATGATTCTCCTTTTCAAATCCTTTATAATTTTTTTCAGACTTTAACGACTTTGCTTAAAATAGAAACAAGCAATTCACTCCCCCTTTTGTGCATGTCGCTCGCGTATAAGCAGAAGGATTCCAACCTATCAGCGTAAGTCCATTTTCGGATTTACTGATTTGTTTTACGGTAGCGTCGTTTCCATTAATAAAACCACGGCTATGTCACCGCTGCCCACATCTGACTGGTGCCTGACAATGACTGCATCTCCGTTTCTCCTGCGGGGAATTTATGGATTTGCCTGCTATTTTTTAAGCGATATATTTTCCGGTTTATGCCATTTCGTTGTCTAAATTACGCAGCAAGTGTTCTAAATCAAGCCTATATGCATGTTACAGTTTACAGGTAAATAAATCAAGGCTGATTAAAAACTGCATTTTATCCGTTAAATTTACAATTTATGTAATGTGGTGAAGCACAGAAAATGGTGTAATAGCGGAAAAAACGAAGGCGGTAAAATGGAATTTATATTGAGCCGGTTAGGGTGAATAAGGGGTTAATACCCAAGGAAGCGGCGGATCGTTTTGCCCCATTTTCTGTTTTTCCAGAGGAAGAGACCGATGGCGGATCCGGTGAAGGCCTGAAGTATTTCGAAAGGGAGTTTCAGCATGGCGTATTCCCAGGTGCTGTATACGTAGGCCTTGCCCAAGGTGTATCCCGCGATGGCGATGAGGGCGCCAAGGACGGTCGCGCCAAGAACGACAGGGAAGTTGTCTCTTCCATACCTGCCCACGATAAGGGACATGACGACGGAGCGGATACCGTGGGTGGCAAGGGAGACGAACATGGGGAGGGGATAGAAAAAGAAATCCCCGAGGAACGCGCCCACACCGCCGACAAGAAATGCGCCCAGGGGGTCGAGCGACAAGGCGGCAATGACAATGATGATATCGTTCAGGTAAATATGCCCGCCGGGAACGGGAACGCTGAAAGAAGAGAAAATAGTATTTATTGCCATGAGCAGTCCGCATAGCGTAATCCATTTTATTTTATGGGGAAGACCGTTGGTATCATTTTGTTGCATAAGAGCTCCTTATCTGTGATTGGTAAAAGAAAAGGACGCAAGACCGCCCTTTTGTCATTGGAAGAGATATTTGTCAATGAGGTCTTTCCTGCGTAAATCTTTCAGCCATTCTGCAGGAATTGCATCATAACCGTAAATGATGCCTGCGAGCGCTCCTGTGACGGCGCCTACGGTGTCGGTATCATCGCCGAGATTGACGGCGGTCATGACGGCGTCTTTGAAATTGTCTGTATTTTCCAGTGTCCATATGGCTGCTTCGAGGGTGTCTGCCACGTAGCCGGTGCTTTTGATTTGTTCTACCGGCAGGCTGCTGATGGTAAGAAGGTTTTTAAAGAGGCTTTCTTCTATACTATTATTGACGGCAGTTTCCACAGCTTCTTTTATGGATCTTCCCTGTAAAAGTTCCCTGGCGATATGGATATAGGTGACGCAGGCGCTTTTTGAAATGCGGTGTCCATGGGTGAGTGCCGATACTTCCCGTATTTCATCGTCTGTTACTTCGGGAAGGAACGCGAGGGGGATGATGCGCATGAGCGAGCCGTTTCCATTGGAAGCTTCATCGGAGAGGCCTTCTCCGCGGCTGAGGACGGCTCCCGTGGTCATGCCTACATCGAAGGATTTTCCGTCAGGGGTATACTTGCCGTTTTTATACCAGTCGGTCATGCAGCACATGAGGTCTTCCAGGTCGATCCGCCCCATGAGTTTGATGCTGTCGCAAGTGGCAAGGGTGAGGCTGGTGTCATCGGACCATGTCCCCGGTGCCATATTATACGTGCCGTAACCTGTCATTTTTTCCACATGGAATGAACCGCGCTCTTCAAACTGGACAGGCAGTCCGAGGGCATCTCCCACCGCTAGTCCGTATACCGCATCGCGAAGTGTTCTCATAGTTCCTCCTGGTGAATATTCTTTCTGTATTATTGTACCAGAAAAGGAAATAGCTGATAAGGCGGACAGCTTCTTCGGCAAAGGAAATAAAAAACCGCCGTAAGGCGGTTAAAGACATCTTACTTTTTGTTGATGATTTTTTGGATGGTGTCTCCCATATTTCTGTTTTTCCAGATGAACGCGCCGAGGATGGCACCGATGCCTGCCTGGAGTATTTCAAAGGGGAGTTTGATGAGAGAATATTCCGGGGTGCTGTATACATAAGCCCTGCCGAGAGAATAACCGATAACCACGATGAACGCGCCTAAGAAGACACCGAAGAAAGTGAGGGGAAGATTCTTCTTTCCGTAACGCCGGGCAAAGAGGGAAATAACGACGGCTTCCAGTCCGTGGGTGGCGAGGGAAACAAACATGGGGAGAGGGTAGAAAAAGAAATCGCCCAGGAATGCGCCTACACCGCCGACCAGGAACGCGCCCAGCGGGTCGAGAGAGAGAGCCGCCGCTACGATGATGACATCATTCAGGTAAAAGTGTCCGCCGGGGACGGGGATGTTGAAAGATGACAGGACGGTATTCATTGCCATTAAAAAGCCGCATACCGTGAGCCATCTGGCTTTATAGCGGGGGGCGGCGGAAATATTTCCTGCCGGGGTATTGGTGTTTGTCATGAAGAGCCTCCTTATACAGCTTTACTTAAAAACAGTATAATGATAAACTGGCATTATGAAAATCACCAAAAATAAAAATAAAAATATAACCAGATGGAGGCGTGATGGAGAATAGCGTAAAAGAGAAGGCATATATGGCTTTGCAGAGAGAAGAACATATGACCATTGTGATGGAGAATAGCGTAAAAGAGAAGGCATATATGGCGCTTTATGCCCGTGTCCGTGAAGCGATTACCGGCGGGATTTACCGGTGGGGCCACAAGCTGCCTTCCAAACGCGCCATGGCGGAGCGGTATGGCGTGAGTGTCATCACCGTGGAGCATGCGTATGCGCTTCTTGCGGAAGAAGGGTATGTCGAACCGCGGGAACGGAGCGGCTACTTTATCATTTATAAAGAGGAAGATGCTTTTCCCGTGGGGTACAGGGGAAAGGAAGTGAAGCCTGTCCTTCATTCGGAGACGGATGAAGAAGTATTTCCCTTTTCCGTTTATGCGAAAACGGCACGGACAGTGCTCTCCAAATGGGGCGAAAAGGTGCTGGCCCGCTCTCCCAATCAGGGAACGGCGGAGTTGAGGAATGCACTTTGCGACTACCTGGCGCGAAGCAGAAATATCATCGTTTCTCCGCAGCAGATCTGTATCGGGTCGGGAGCGGAGTATCTGTACAGCCTTGTAGTGCAGGCCCTTGGCAGGGAACGGCTTGTAGCGGTGGAGGATCCCTGCTATGAGAAGATACGGCAGGTGTACCGCGCCCATGGCATACGGACAGAATCTCTCCGTCTGGGAGACAAAGGAATTCTGACAGAAGAACTGAAACGGGCAGGCGCACGTGTGCTTCATGTGACACCGTTCCACAGTTATCCAAGCGGCATTACGGCAAATGCTTCGAAGCGGCGGGAGTATATCCGCTGGGCGGAGGAGCGGTCCGGTCTGATTATTGAAGATGATTTTGATTCGGAGTTCACTCTTTTGTCAAAAGCGGAAGACACGCTCTTTTCTCTTGCTCCCCATGGCCCGGTGGTATATATGAATACGTTCTCACGAACAATTGCTCCCTCTGTCCGCGTGGCATATCTTGTACTTCCCGAAAACCGTCTGTCCAGATTTCAGGAGCGGACGGGATTTTATTCCTGTACCGTTCCTGTATTGGATCAGCTCATTCTGGCGGAGCTCATCAGCCATGGAGATTTTGAGCGGCATATCAACCGGGTGCGGAGACGACGGAGGCGTAAAAAGGAAACGGCTGTTTCTTCCGGGAAGTAAGGCAATCACAAATGTATAAAACAAGCGCAACAAAAAAGACTTTCCCTAAAAATGGAAAGCCTTTTTATATTTATTATTTCTGACTTTTATCTTTTGTTCTGCAAAGTCCGCGCTCGCAGTTGCGGAGGAAGCGGAGAAGATGCTCAATTTCCGGTGTCGGCGGGAAGTCCTGTTCCATTTCATGGATAGCTTCGTACAGCTTCAGGCCGGAACGGAAAATAGTGCGGTATGCTTTTTTAAGCCAGCTTCTTACTTCGGGGGTGATATTGTTTCTGGCGAGTCCTACGCTGTTCAGTCCGACCACTCTTGCCGGATTGCCGTCAACGATCACGAATGGGCATACGTCCTGTACGATCTTGGACATGCCGCCCACCATGGCGCAGGCGCCGATCTTTACGAACTGGTGGATACCGCTCATGCCGCCGATGACCGCGTGGTCTTCCACAGTGACGTGGCCGGCTGCTCCGGAAAAGCTGGACATGACGATGTAGTCTCCGAAATTGCAGTTGTGTGCCACATGGGTGTATGCCTGAAGCATATTATGCGAGCCGATACGGGTTTCGCAGTTTTCTCCCGTAGCACGGTGGATGGTGACGAATTCGCGGAAGCTGTTGTCATTGCCGATGACGACCGTACTGTATTCGCCGGCAAATTTCAAATCCTGTGGATCTTCGCCGATGACGGCGTTCGGATACACATGATTGTTTTTCCCCATGCGTACGTTTTTCGAAATGACCGCATGGGAGCCGATGATGGAGCCTTCGCCGATTTCACAGTTGGGACCGATGACGGCATAAGGTTCGATAATTACATTTTTATGAAGTTTGGCAGTAGGATCAACAACGGCCGTTTCATGAATCTGCGGCTCCGCTGATTTGATAACTGTTAATTCCATTCTCATGGTTTCCCTTCAGCAACAGGCGGATACTGCCTGCCGGATTTTAATTTCTTTTTATACATACATCGGCAAGACGGTTTTTAAATAAAACAGTGGTCTTGTCGAAATATATGCGTTTTTCTTTATTTTTCTTTATTTTTCTTTGAATATCATCTTATTTTAACTGATTTCAGATTTTAAAAATTATTTTTCATCCTGCTTGCCGGAAGGGATTTCCGGTTCAGCGAGGTAGAAAAGGAAATCAGCCGATGCTTTGAAGGTTTCCCCTACATAGCATTCACAGTGTACCTTGCCCATGCGCCCTACGATCTTTTTGATGACCGCTTTGGTTACAAGCTGGTCTCCCGGGCGGACGGGGGAACGGAAGCGGACTTTGTCCATGCCTGTAAACATGGGAATGAGGCCCCGATTTTCTTCGGGATACTGGAGAGCAACGCCGCCGACCTGTGCCATGGCTTCACAGATAAGGGCGCCAGGCATGATGGGGTGGCCGGGGAAATGTCCCTGAAAAAATGGTTCGTTGATGGTGACGGATTTCACTCCGACGGCATAATCCATGGGAACGAGTTCGGTAATTTTGTCTACCAGCAGCATCGGATAACGATGGGGGAGGATTTCCATGATTTCTTCAATATTTAATTCCATAATTGATTTTCTCCTGTTCATGAACTTCTTTTTATTTTTTCAATACTCTCAGTTTCGCCGCAAGAGCGGCATTCAGCTTATGGCTTCCCATGACCGCGATGATGTGTGCGTGGAGCGGGCCTACAAGGGAAATATCGCCAAGGATATCCAAAATCTTATGGCGGACAAGTTCGTCGGGGAATTTCAATTCTGACAGGCAGTCCGTTTCAGAATAAACGACAGCGTTTTCCAACGTACCGCCTTTGCCGAGCCCCATTTGCCGCATGGCCTCCAGCTCCCAGGTAAATCCGATGGTACGGGAGGGAGCGATTTCTCTGATGTATGTCTCCTTGTCGATTGTGAAGTCTTTCATTTGTGTGCCTAAAAGCGGATGGGGATTGATGGATGTAAATGTAATGCGGAGTCCGTCATAAGGGAGCGCAGTGATGAATTTATTATCTTCATATACGGCTACGCTTGTCTCAAGAGTAAGAATATCGATCGGTTTTTCCAGTTCCACGATACCCGCTTCTAAAATCATTTGGGAGAATGTAAGGGCGCCGCCATCAGCTACGGGAGGTTCGGGCGCGTCCATCTCAAGAATGCAGTTGTCGATACGGAGCGCAAAGAGCGCGGAAAGGATATGCTCCACGGTGAAAACTTTCGCGTCTCCCCGTTCCAGCGTCGTTGCGCGGAGTGTATTTGTTACAAATGCACTCTTTGCAGGCACTTCAGGGGCACCGGTAAGATCGATACGCCGGAAGATGATGCCGCTGCCCGCCGGAGCGGGACGTATCGTGATTGTTACGGGAATTCCGGAATGGAGTCCGTTTCCTTTAAAGGAAATCGGTTTTCCGAGGGTATACTGATTTCTTTTCAATATAGAGTCCTTTCAAGAATTACTTATTATACTAATAATTTATTATACAGCGATATGACTGCAAGTACAAATATAAATTAGAAAGGATTTTCTTGGGAAGGAAAAGAAAAATCATGCAAGGCCTGTTTGGCGGAATGGTATAATTTATTTAAATAAGAAGGGGAAAGGAGACTGCCGTGGAAAGCGAACTACTGAAAAAGCAGGAGGATCTGCGATTTCGTTTGAAAGAAATGGGAACTGTGGCGGTCGCTTTTTCCGGCGGCGTGGATTCCGCTTTTCTGCTCCATGAGGCCCATGTCGTTCTTGGGAAGAAAGCTGTCGCGGTAACAATGAAATTGAATTCCTTTCCTTTCCGCGAATGGAAGGACGCCAAAGAATTCTGCAAACGGGAACATATACGGCAGATGATTGTCGAACAGGACCAATTCCTGATTAAGGGCTTTGCGGAAAATGAAAGGGACAGGTGCTACCACTGCAAGTATTTTCTTTTTTCTTTTTTGAAAGAGCTGGCGAAGAAGAATCATATTTCCTGTGTGGCGGACGGCACGAATTTCAGTGACATGGGCGGTTACCGGCCCGGATTGAAGGCGCTGGCGGAACTGGGCGTGGTGAGTCCCTTAAGAGAGGCGGAGCTGACAAAGGAGGAAATACGGGCGCTTTCGAAAAAGGAAGATCTTCCTACATGGAACAAGCCGTCTTTTTCCTGTCTGGCGACACGGTTTCCTTATGGCGAACCGATCACCGGGGAAAAACTGCGCCGTGTAGAAATGGCGGAGCAGTTTCTTTTTGAAATGGGATTTACCCAATTCCGTGTCCGCAGCCATGACCGGATGGCGCGTATTGAAATCCGTCCGCAGGAGTTTTCACTGCTTGTGGAAAAAAGGAAGATCGTGGCCGCACGGTTTAAAGAACTGGGGTTTATGTATATAACGATGGATCTGGAGGGATTCCGCTCGGGATCTATGGATATAGGGCAGGTGTAGCATGGATATCAGAGAACTTTTGGAAAAGGTCAGAGGCGGGAAGCTGGAAATTGACGCAGCGGAAAAGTATCTGCGCAGTCATTCCGGAGTCCGCGCCTATAAAGAAATGGGATATGCTAAACTGGATACGGACAGGAAACGACGTTCCGGATTTGCCGAGGTCATTTACTGCCAGGGGAAATCGGATGAATTTCTGCCGGAGATATTCCGAAAGTTATATGAAGCGGAAGGGGAGGTGTTCGGTACACGTGCCGATGCCCATCAATATGAGATCGTCCGCGCCGTACTGCCGGATATTTCTTATGATCCTGTTTCCCGTATCCTGAAACTGGAAAAGAAAGATAAGGAGCATACAGGCTTAGTCGCGGTCTGCACGGGAGGAACGTCAGATATTCCCGTAGCGGAGGAAGCGGCGCAGACGGCGGAATATTTCGGCAGCCGTGTGGAACGTATTTATGATGTGGGTGTCAGCGGCATCCACCGTCTTTTATCCTGTGAAAAGAAAGTGCGGGAAGCCAACTGCGTCATTGCCGTGGCAGGTATGGAAGGCGCTCTTGCGTCGGTAATCGGCGGTCTTGTGGCCAATCCCGTCATTGCCGTGCCCACGTCCGTGGGGTATGGAGCAAGCTTTCACGGGCTGTCGGCTCTTTTGACGATGATCAATTCCTGCGCGAACGGCATTGTGACGGTAAATATAGATAACGGCTTCGGCGCAGGGTATGTGGCAACACAGATCAACAGGCTGGCGGAAAGGGGTAAAAGCAATGGATAAAAAATTATACCTGGACTGCGGGTCCGGGATCAGCGGGGATATGTTCGTGGCGGCAATGATCGACTTGGGGGCGGATCCGAACACTCTTCAAAAAGCGCTGGACTCTATCCCGGCGGACGGTTTTTTCGTAGAGATAGGCAGAGTAAAGAAATCGGGCATCGACTGCTGTGATTTCCGTGTCCGACTTGATGATGACTGTGAAAACCATGACCACGACATGGACTACCTTTACGGAAGTCTGACCCCGGCGGCAGGCTCGGGATGCTCTTGTCATGAGGAATCGGACAGAGAAGAACATCACTGCCATTGTCATGAGGAAGGGCATGACGGGGAGGCACATCACTGCTGTCGTCAGGGAAAAGATCATCACCATACCCATCGGGGGCTTGCGGAAATTCTTCCGATGATCGATGCCTGTGATATGACGGAAACAGCAAAAGCGCTGGCCCGTAAAATATTCCGGATTATTGGCGAAGCGGAAGCGAAAGCCCATGACTTGCCCCTTGACAAAGTCCATTTTCATGAGGTGGGAGCGCTCGACTCCATTGTGGATGTGGTGGCGGCTGCCGTTACTTTTGACAGCCTTCACATCAAAGAGGTGATTGTTCCTAAACTTACGGAAGGGACAGGGACGGTTCGGTGCCGGCATGGAGTCATGCCCGTGCCTGTCCCTGCGACAGTGAATATTGTTTCCGCTTATAAAATCCCCATGGAGCTCACCGGGGCGAAAGGGGAGTATGTGACGCCTACCGGCGCGGCCATTGCGGCGGCCATTTCCACAAGCCATCAGCTGCCGCCGTCTTTTGTTATCAAGAAGGCAGGCCTTGGCGCGGGAAAACGAGCATACACGGATCGAAGCGGTATTCTCCGGGCATTCCTTATCCAGGGGGAGGAGAATGAAGACCGTGATAAAGTTGTGAAACTGGAAACGGATATTGATGACTGCTCCGGCGAGGTTTTGGGGTATGTCATGAAGAAATTGTTCAAGGCAGGAGCGAAAGATGTCCACTATGCTCCCGTTTTCATGAAAAAGAATCGTCCGGCCTGGGAACTGACAGTGATCTGCGGGGAAGACAAAGCGGAGGAACTGGAACAAATTATTTTCACGGAAACCACGACGATCGGTATCCGCGAATACCCCCTCGGGCGCTCTGTCTTAGATAGAGAAGAAAAAGAAGTGGAAACGGTTTACGGCAAAGCATCTGTGAAGCAGGTGTCTCTGGGAAAGATGACGCGGGCCTATCCTGAATATGATACCGTGAAAAAACTGGCGAAGAAAAATAAAGTACCTTTTATGGATGTTTTTGACGCGGTGAAAGAGGCGGCAAAGAAAAAATAACGGGCTGATATGGTAAGGAGTGTTTTCCGGCAGGGGCGCTTCTTCTTTTTTTCCTTTCTTTTGTGATAGAATGACTTATTATAAATAAAAGGAAGTACATCTATGAAAAAAAGAAACCTGGGGTTGACAGCGGCTGTAGGTTCGTACCTGCTGTGGGGGCTTCTGCCGGTTTACTGGAAGCAGCTGTCTGCCGTTTCCGCATATGAAATATTATCGCACCGCATTATCTGGTCTTTCTTCTTCATGCTCATGATTCTCTCTTTCATGGGACGGATGGTGTCTTTTTGGAAGGAATGTAAGCATCTTTGGGCGGATAAAAGCCGGGGTGCTCTCCTTGCACTGGCATCTTTTCTTATTACGGCAAACTGGTGCATCTTCATCTGGGCGGTGACGAACCGCCATGTGGTGGATACCAGTGTGGGGTATTACATGAATCCCCTTGTGAGCGTTCTTCTTGGTGTTGTATGTTTTCATGAGCGGCTGTCAAAAATGAAATGGTTTTCTATTGCTGTTGCCGCTGCAGGAATCAGCGTGATGACCTGGGAGTTGGGAAGGTTCCCGCTGATTGCTGTCGGTCTTGCATCGACATTTGCCCTCTACGGCGCGGTGAAAAAGAAATTGAATCTGGATGCTTTTTACAGCATTACGCTGGAAACATTTTTTGTTCTTCCTTTTGCTCTTGCTTATGTACTTTCTCTTGGGAATGGCGGTATGGGACATTTCAATGTCGATGACCTGCGGACAGCAGTGTTTCTTATCGGCGCAGGCGCTGTGACGGCGACGCCTCTCGTGCTCTTTTCCATAGGGGCGAATGATCTGCCGCTGAACGTTCTCGGGTTCTGCCAATATATTTCTCCATCCATCACTTTGCTTCTGGGGATATTCCTTTTCGGTGAACCCTTTACCCGTGCACAGTTGTCTGCTTTTTCTTTTATCTGGTCAGCTCTTGCGGTTTTTACGATTGCGGACTGGAGGGAAAGGAAGTTTTTGGAAAAACGGGGAATGAGCGCCTTGTAAAAAGGAGAGGGAAATGGAAAACATTTTATCGGAATATGATAAATCGCCGGGAATCATTTCCCCGGATTTTGAAAAAATGGATTTGCACCTGCCGAAGAGAGCGGTTTTTGCTTTTCTTGGAGAGAAACGGATTGAAAGGTTTGTTCTTGCCCGGGGCGGTGAAAAAGCCGGGATATTTGTTTCTCTGACAAAAGATTTTCCCCTGTGGATGATTAAAGCGGATAAGGAAAAACTCTGCATCCTTCAGGCACCGGCGGGGGCTTCGGCGGCAGTCCTGCTTCTGGAACGGCTCTATGCGTATGGTGTGGAAAAGGTGGTAGCTCTGGGATGCTGCGGCGCGCTGGAAAAGCTGGCGGAGAATGTTTTCTTTGTCGTACGCAAGGCGCTTCGTGATGAGGGTACGTCGTACCATTATCTTCCGCCGGCACGGTTTGTGACACTTGATGAATCGGCGGCGGATATTGTAGAAGGAGTGCTTCGGGAAAATCATGTGTCTTGTGAAAGCTGTGTAACTTGGTCGACGGACGGATTTTTCCGTGAAACGAAAGAAAAGGTAAAAGCGCGGAGGGCGGAAGGCTGCCGCGTCGTGGATATGGAATGCGCCGCCTTGGCGGCATGTGCGGCATACAGGGGGAAGGTATTTGCCCAGATCCTTTTTACTGCCGATACACTTCACGATTTATCTCACGAACAGCGGGCGTGGGGAAAAGAAAGCCGCGATAAGGCGCTCCTCATGGGAGTCAAAGCGGCGGAGAGGTTATGAAGGAAGAGTTATGTCAGCAGGTGAATTGCTTTTTGGAGGACTTCTTGCCGTAAATGCCGCCGCCTTTTTCCTGTACGGTCTTGACAAATGGAAAGCGGTGCATGGACGGCGGCGGATAAGGGAAATGACGCTTCTGCTTATCGCTGCTGCGGGCGGATCGGCAGGCGCGTTTCTTGCTATGCGTTTTTTTCACCATAAGACGCGCCATGCTGTATTTCAATTCGGCGTGCCCATCCTTTTTCTTTTGCAGGCAGCTTTCGCTTTTTCCCTTTGGAAATAGTTCGGGCGGACTTGACTATATTCATGATTATCTGTACAATACAAAAGATACTAAGAGCTGTGATGAAGACGGTTTGCGTAAGCGCCCGGCAGAGAGAGCCTTCGGCCGGTGAAAGAAGGGGCGGGCGGCGCGGACGGATCACTTCTGAGCTTCAGGGAGGAAATGCCCTGACGGGACACCGTTAACTGTGCCGAGTGGCCTTTGGGTCATTAGGGTGGTACCACGGGAAATATTCTCGCCCCTTTTCGGGCGGGATTTTTTTATTTACACCATACAGGAGGAAATGGAATGGATTACAGCAAGACGCTGCGCCTGCCGCAGACAGAATTCCCCATGCGCGGAAATCTTCCGCAGAAGGAACCGCAGTTTGTGGAACTTTGGAAAGATAAGGATTTATACAATAAGAGAATAGAAAAAAGAAAGAAAGCAGGCGCGCCCCGCTTCGTGCTTCATGACGGACCTCCTTATGCGAACGGCAAGATCCACATCGGCCATGCCCTGAATAAGACACTGAAGGATATTATTGTCCGCTACAAGTACATGGCGGGGTACATGGCAAACTATGTCCCCGGCTGGGATACCCACGGCCTTCCGATTGAATATGCCGTACTGAAAGATTCGGGAGAGGATCGGGCGAATATGTCCGTTCTTGAACTGCGCCGCAAATGTCTGGAATACGCAAAGAAATGGATTGAAATCCAGAAAACCGATTTTATCCGCATGGGCGTTATCGGCGATTTTGATAACCGTTACGTTACTTTTGATCCGCATCTGGAAGCCAAGGAAATAGAAGTTTTTGGCGAAATGGCAAGAAAAGGATACATCTATAAAGGAAAGAAAGCCGTTTACTGGTGTCCCCACTGTGAAACGGCGCTGGCGGAAGCGGAAATCGAGTATAAGGACCGCAAGTCCCCGTCTATTTATGTGAAGTTCCCTGCGAAAAATATCAAAGGACTCGGACCGGAGGGCGTAGATCAATCCAAGCTTTTTGCCGTCATCTGGACAACCACGCCTTGGACCATTCCTGCCAACCAGTATATTTCCGTCAACCCGAAGTTCACCTATGTATGGGTGCATAATCTGGATGCCGACGAGTACTATCTGATGAATAAGGAGCTGGCACCGGCAGCTTTGGCGGACTGCAAGATTGAAAATTACGAGTTTGCCGGCCGCGAAATGACAGGCGCCGAATGGGAGTTGGCCGAATTTATGCACCCCTGGGCATCTTATAACCGAACCGTGTATGTTCTTGAGGGCAACCATGTCACGCTGGATGCTGGTACAGGCTGTGTACATACTGCCCCGGGCCACGGCGTGGATGACTTTGAAGTGTATAAGAAATATGAAAATGAAGGAAAACTGAAGCAGGAAGTCATCTGTCCTGTGGACAATAAAGGCCGTATGACGGCAGAAGCCGGATCCTTTCTGGAAGGGAAGACTGTATGGGAAGCGGAAGGACCGAGTATTTCCGCGCTTGCCCACGAAGGCATGCTTCTTGGCAAAAAGTCCCTCCACCACCAGTATGCCCATTGCTGGCGCTGCAAGAATCCCGTCATTTACCGTGCGACAGAGCAGTGGTTTGCTTCCATCAATGATTTTCGCGAAGATGCATTGAAAGCGGTCGACGAGACACGGTTTATCCCTTCCTGGGGGCATGACCGCCTGTATAATATGATTCGTGACCGTCAGGACTGGTGTATTTCCCGCCAGCGTTCCTGGGGTGTTCCGATTCCTGCTTTCTACTGTGACGGCTGCGGCAACTATGTGATTACGCCCGAAACGATTGAAAGCGTGAAAGAAATCGTGGAAAAAGAGGGCACCGATGCATGGTGGGCGCACCCGGCGGAAGAACTTTTGCCGAAGGATTTCAAATGTCCCCACTGCGGCGGCAGCCGTTTCCACCAGGAAAAAGACATCATGGACGTATGGTTTGATTCCGGCTCCACCTGGAATGGTGTCCTAAAAGATCCTCATCCGGTGTGGAAAGATACCGGCGCGGCGTATCCCTGCGATTTGTATCTGGAAGGTTCCGACCAGCACCGCGGCTGGTTCCACAGCTCTCTTCTGACCAGTGTGGCAGTCAATGGCTGCGCGCCGTATAAGGCTGTTCTGACCCATGGTTTTACCATGGACGGAGAGGGACGGAAGATGTCCAAATCGGTAGGAAACGTAGTCGCGCCCCAGGACATTATTGATAAGTACGGCGCTGACGTGATGCGTTTGTGGATTTCCTCCGTCGATTATCAGGGAGACGTCCGCCTTTCCGATAAGATTGTGAAATCCATGAGCGATGTATACAGAAAGATCAGAAATACGTTCCGCTACCTTCTGGGGAATCTTTATGATTTCGATCCGAAGACCGACAGCGTGGCTTATGGGGATATGGAAGAATTGGATCACTGGGCGCTGCTTCGTCTGGAACAGGTAAAGCGTACCGTTCTTAAAGCCTATGAGGATTATGAATTCCACGTCATGTACCATGCCGTCCATAATTTCTGTACTGTGGACCTGTCATCCATTTACCTGGATATACTGAAAGACCGTCTCTATACAGAAAAAGATGATTCCCTCCTGAGAAGAAGCGCGCAGACTGCCATGTATGAAATCCTTACCTCTCTCGTAAGGCTGGTAGCCCCCGTTATTTGCTTTACTGCCGAAGAAGTATGGCAGGCACTCCCGAATCGGGAAGAAAGAGAATGGTCTGTCCATATGGCGGATATGCCGGCGGAAAACGACAGATACCTGGATAAAGCATTGGAAGAAAAGTGGAAGAAGCGCCTTGCTCTCCGCAGCGTTGTGACAAAAGCGCTGGAAGAAGCCCGCCAGGCGAAAGTCATCGGCCACCCTCTGGACGCGGAAATTACTATTTACGCAGATGGTGAACATTTGGAAACACTGAAAGCCATGGAAAAAGAACTGGCGGATTTCTGCCTTGTTTCCCAGGCGAAGATTTCCGGCGATCTGTCTGCCGCTCCTGAGAATGCCTTCGCTTCTGAAGACGGAACGGTGAAAGTTTCTATCGCCGTCTGCACTCTTGAAAAGTGTGAACGCTGCTGGAAACGCACTCCTGATGTAAACTCCGATCCGAAACATGAACACGTCTGCGCAAGATGCGCTAAAGTCCTTACGGAGATGGGAGAATAAGAAAGGCAAGTCGGCGGTCAGCAGTGGAAATTTATAAGTTAAGTATGCTGACGCTTTCCTGTATGACAGAAAAGTAACGGGACAATATAAAAGACCTCTTTTGCCGGAGGTCTTTTTGTTTGGAGAAATCCATGGAAGAGTTTTGTTCATTGCCGCAGCGAAAGATATGAGGGAGTCGATTTCATTTGAGTGTGAATTTCCAGGCACAGAACCAGCTTTCCGGGTGGGCGTCAGGGGGACAGCCTATGCATTCTGTCTGTATGCGGTCGTCTATACCTTCGGCAAAGCGGGCGTATTCTACAAGACCGGCGCTTTTGCAGGGATAGTCGGGTAAATTTTTCCGCATCCGTGCCGATTGGACACGGCAGTTATCCATTGTGAAGATGAGAGAACCATTTTCAAAGCGGGAGGACTGTCTGTTCAGACGGCTGTACATACGGAAGTTTAAAGCCTGCGCCAATCCTTCCAGCCCGGGATGCTTTTCCATGCCAAGAAGTTTTTTAATGGAGTGCGCTTCAAAGGGAGAGAACCGGGCCCATGTAGAATCGTTGCACCGTTTCGCATCATTGATGCCGTAGGAAAACTCCACTCCCTGAAACCAGAAGCCGTCTTGGGCAAGCCAGCTTTTTGCGATGGTGTCCAGAAGAGAAAGCTGATCTTCTTTAGGAAGGCGGATGAGGAAAGCGGGACAGCCCTCTTGTTCAGGGAAATGAAATTGCGCCGCCAAACGACGAACTGCCGCCTTTCGTGTCTGCTTCCAGGCGTAGTCCATGACATTGAGCGCCTTTTCAAAACCGAGCTGGTGCTCTACTTCACGGAACCAAAGGGTGTGATGGACCGTCATGCGGTGGCACATGTCTATAATATGTGCCGCCCGCTTTTCCACCGTTATTGTTTCCATTGTTTTTTCATTCATGGTAAACCTCCTTCATGGAGAATTTCATTTCTTTTATTATGAAATAACTGTTGGAAAATATCCATGGTAAAAAAATAATCAAAAAGTCAAAATATTTATTAGCACTCTATTGACATGAGTGCTAAATGTGATATAATACAGTTGTCAGGAAGAAAAGATGGACTCCTGAGATATGTTATAAATATTTTAAAGAAAAGAGGTTTTGATTATGCGTGGTTTACTTCCTTTTGATGGTTTTTTCGGTGATACGGCGCTGGATCATTTCTTCAGCGATACTCCGGCTGCATACAAAGATTATGTATCTGTACCCAAGGTGGATATTGAGGATAAAAAAGATTTCTATGAAATTACCTGTGATATGCCCGGGTTTACCAAGGATCAGATCCGTATTTCTTATGAAAACGGAATTTTGTCCCTGTCCGCTCAGAAAGAGGAACAGACGGAGGAAAAAGATGATGACCGTCATTACATCCGCCGTGAACGTTCCAGCTCTGTCTTCCGCCGCCAGTTCAATGTGAAAGGGATCAAAGAAGACGGCATCAAGGCAGGCTTGAAAGACGGGATTCTGACGATTACACTGCCGAAACTCCCGCAGGAAATTGAAAAAGCACCCCATCGTATCCAGATTGACTGAAGATGATGTATAAGATATTCCTGGAATACTGAAAAGTTTATTCATGCTTTCTCTCCGGGCGGTACTCCCCCGGTACCGTCCATCTTTGGAACAGGTCATGATAATCCCCCATTATCGTGGCCTGTTTTTATGTGCCCATAAACAGATTTGCGTTTTATGGCTGTTTATAATAAGCTGGAGGAAAATGGAAGGAGGAATATATGGGGAAAAGACTGGAAGACAGGAGTTTGGAAGAATTGTGGCAGCTGTTTCCCATATTTCTTGTGCCGCATAAAAAAGAATGGGCAGGTTGGTACAGGGAAGAAAAAGGTCGTTTGGAAGTTCTGCTGGGCGCAGGGCGGGTAAAGCGCGTCAGCCATATCGGAAGTACGGCTGTTTCCGGTATCTGGGCCAAAAATATCATAGATATCCTGTTAGAAGTACCGGATAAAAAAAGAATGGCAGAGGTACGGGAAATTTTGAAAAATAACGGCTGGCTCTGCATGAACACTTCAAAGAACCGTATTTCCATGAATAAAGGGTACACGGAAAAGGGATTTGCGGAGAAAGTGTATCATCTGCATATCCGGCTGCCCTGCGATCATGATGAATTGTATTTTCTCTCTTATCTGCAGATGCATCCTGCTGTTGCGAAGGAGTATGAAACATTGAAACTGCATTTATGGAAACGGTATCCTCATGACAGGGATGGATACACGGAGGCAAAGACAGATTTTGTCAGGACATATACGGAACGGGCAAAAAGAGAATACGGGAACCGGTGGGAATGGTAATCGGTAAAACAGCCCGGTGAAAATCGGGCTTTTTGTGTGTGGATTTCCGGAAATGAATATCGAAAACATATTGTAAACTTATAATGCAAAAACAATTGACAGAAGAAATTGTTTATTTTATACTTGAATCCGAGATAACAATAAAGGAAACGGAATGATTCCGTGAAAAGGGGAGTTCTATTATGGAAAGTGCTTGTCAGGAAATTATCCGCTTGGCGGAAAAGGTCATGGATGGCGGACAGATCACGCCGGAAGAGGCAGGGAGGCTCATTCGTACAAAAGATGAAGACACCATGCTGCTTCTTGCCATGGCGGATAAAATCCGTCAAAAATTTGGCGGCAGTTCCGTGGATTTCTGCGCCATCATCAATGCGAGAAGCGGGCACTGCCAGGAAGACTGCAAATTCTGCGCCCAGTCCGGCTGGTACAGGACAGGTGCCAAGGTATATCGCCTGCTGCCGGAAGAACAGATTATCGAAGCGGCAAAGAAAGCAAAAGCGGCAGGCGCCGTCCGGTTCTCCATTGTTACCAGCGGTCGTAATCAGGACAATCCCAATGAGTTTGAAGAAATTATTGCAATCGTGAAGCGTATCCGTAAGGAAGTAGGTATCGAAGTCTGCTGCTCCCTGGGGCTTATTTCTTCCGAGCAGGCGCTCCGGCTGAAGGAAGCGGGCATTACCCGTATTCATTGCAATATCGAAACGTCTCCGTCCTATTTTCCGGAAATCTGTACTACCCATACCATGGAAGACAAGGAAGATATCATCAGCACGGCGCAGAAGGCAGGGATCCGTGTCTGCTCCGGAGGCATTATCGGGCTTGGCGAATCTTTGGATCAACGCGTGGAAATGGCGTTTAAGCTGAAAGAAATGCACATTGATTCCGTGCCGCTGAATATCTTGAATCCTGTAGAAGGAACGCCTTTTTATGATAATAAACGTCCGTCCGCTTTGGAAATCCTCCGCACTTTTGCCATGTTCCGCTTTGTTCTTCCGAAAGCCCTCATCCGTACGGCAGGCGGTCGTGAAGTCAATCTGAGAAGCCTGCAGGCCCACGCGCTTTCCGGTGGCCTTAATGGTATTATGGTGGGCGGCTATCTTACCACCGGCGGCAGAGATCCGAAAGAGGATCTGGTCATGACGGCGGATCTGGGACGGAGCAGGACGTCCCCGCAGCTGTAATACAAATCAAAACCGAATCGTAGAATTAAAAAAGAAAAGCGGCGCTGTACCGGTGTCCAGACGTTAGATTTTTAGTCTGATTTTTGGAATGTGGTACAGGATGCGCCGTTCTTTTTTGCTGTCTGTACCGGTATGAATCAGCATGTTTCCGAGAATATCAATTCCGTTCCTAAAATTGCAAAAGGTAAACCGATTTCAAAGGAACAAAGTGACGCATGAAATCGAGTGAGTCTTATTGCGGTGAGGGGAATGAATAAAAAGAACCACATTGGACAGATGTGGTGGCTTAAATACGTGGTGGAGATAAGCGGGATCAAACCGGTTAAGTAGGGAACCGATTTCAAAGGAACAAAGTGACGCATGAAATCGAGTGAGTCACTTACTGCGGTGAGGGGAATGAATAAAAAGAACCACATCGGACAGATGTGGTGGATTAAATGAGTGGTGGAGATAAGCGGGATCGAACCGGTTAAGTAGGGAACCGATTCCAAAGGAATGAAATGACGCATGGAATCGAGTGAGTCACTTATTGCGGTGAGGGGAATGAATAAAAAGAACCACATCGGACAGATGTGGTGGATTAAAT
>OLNR01000155.1_pt1 | contig 64540 bp, 56 predicted proteins | sample 1672231 | NCBI WGS metagenome assembly OLNR01 (sample SAMEA3136662, study PRJEB25190) | human gut metagenome
CGCTCTCGAAGTCGCTCACCACGGCGATGAGGATGTTGATGGCCACGATGACGAAGGGGAAGGCCTTGAACCAATGCGAGCGGCCGATCTTGCCCCAGGAGTACTTCAGCATCATGAAGCCGATGCAGCCGGCGGTGGCGGCGTACACCTTGGCGTAGTGGAACCAGCTGTTCATGTCGGTGTGGGTGGGGTTGTTCACGGCCCACTCGGCACCGGACGCCGCACCGATCTCTACGGCCAGGCAGTAGACGGTCATGGCGCCGCAGACGCCGAAGAACATGAAGATGCCGCCGGCCTTGGTGCGGCGGGCGAACTCGTTCAGCAGGATGAGCGCGATGAGCACCATCGCCAGGCCGAGCCATTGGAAGCCGGCGTTCGGGCCGTACACGTCGAATAACATGGTGATCCCTCCTTTAAGGATCGGTGCCTTCCTTGCCGCGAAGCCCGCCGCGGGTGGAGCACAAGAGGCCTCGCTGACCCACTCGCACCGGCTGCGCAGGGCATCAAATTGATGCTGGGAAGTACCATACCTGTGTAGAACTCTTCAGTCAATATCCATAATTTTGCAAGTTGGTAGTAATTGACGAAATTGGTAAATGAGTCAATAAAGCATTGATAAGCGGGGGAAATACTGCTAAGATTCCCAAAATAAAGTTCATTGAAGAAAGAAAAAGAAAACTTTCACGAAGAAATAATTGGAACGCACAGCCGAATGATAGGAGGGAACATGAAGCGAACAACGACGGCCATCGCCTGCAGCGCGGCCGCCCTCGCCCTGGGGCTTTCCGGTTGCGGGGCGTCCTTTGAGGGGTCTGGGTCGAAGGATGCCGCCTCGGCGGAGCAGCTGGCCCTGCGCACCGACGATCCCTGGGCAGCCGAGGTTGCGGCCGATGCGGGGGCGCGGGCCCAAGGCGACTACGCCGACGGGGTGTATGTCGGGCACGGGCGCGGCATGGAGGGCGCCATCACGGTGACGCTGCTTCTGGATGACGGGCGCATCACCTGCCTGGAAACGACCCAGGAGGGGGAGAGCCAGAGCCGCGGCGGCTACGAGGCCATCCGCGACGGGCGGTACGCCGAGATGATCGAGGCGGCCCAGAGTGCCGATATCGACGCCATCGCCGGGGCCACCATTACGACCGCCGGGGTGAAGCAGGCCGTGGCCGACGCGCTCGCCCAGGCGGAAATTGCCGCCGGCACCGAGACGACTGGCGGCGCGGCGACGCAGAGCGGCGGAGATGCCGCCGCAGCGAGCGATGCCGACGCCGCCGCTGCCCCAACTGGAAAGGAGGCCTAGCCATGGCCGAGAAAATCACGGGTGCAGGCGCCCTTTCCCGCCGCGACTTCCTGACCGGCTCGGCCGTGGCCGCCGCCGGGGCTGCCATGCTGGGCCTTGCCGCCGCCGAGCCGGCCGTGGCCGCCGAGGTGCGCAGCGGCAACTGGGCCGCCGACGGCTCCGCGGCCGTGACCGCCGAGCCTTCCGCCGCCACCAACGCCACCGCCGCCGACGGCACCTACCGCGAGCATAATGCCAGCTCGTTTCCCGCCGACGACGCCACGCCCATCCCTCCCCGGGCCGTGCCTGCCAGCTGGGACTACGAGTGCGACATCTGCGTGGTGGGCGCCGGCGGCGGCGGCCTGAACGCGGCGGCCCGCGCGGTTCAGCTGGGCGCCGACGTCATCTGCGTGGAGGCCATGGGGCTTCCCGGCGGCAACGCCCAGGAGGCTGGCATGTGCGGCATTTTGGGTGGCTACTCGGGCCAGGAGGAGAAGAAGTTCGCCTTCCCGAGCTATCCCTTCGATCCCAAGGCGCTGACCGATTGGGCCATGGACGAGTACCACTACGCGGCCGACCCGAAGCTCATCTATCGGCTTGCCTGCGAGGGCGGAAAGTCGCTGGACTGGATGGCCGATTGCGGCGTGCACTGGCGTCTGGGCGAGGTGCCGGTGTACGTGGCCCCGAAGCGCTCGACGCTGGACCACCACGTGCTGAAGATGAAAGACGCCACCGACGCCATGTACAACTACGGCTACGCCCACGGCGTCGATTTCCACTTCCAAAGCCCCGCTGTGGCCCTCGTGCAGGACGACGACGGGCGCATCGTGGGCGTCGTGGTGAACGAGGACTACGAGACCGAGCGCTACATCCGCGCCGACCGTGCCGTCATCCTCACGGCGGGCGGCTTCTGCAACAACAAGGCGCTCTTGGACAAGTACATCCCCACGGCGGCCATGGGCTGCGCCTCCAGCTATTTGACGGCCGGGGAGCGCGGCGAGTGCTTCCGCATGGGGCTGGGCGTGGGTGCCGACGTGTCCGGGTTCAACAGCTCCGCCTCCTTCGACGGCGGGGTCGACTGGCAGGCCGAGGGCGGCACCTGGGCGCGGTTCCTCTACGACGGCATGACCCAGCTCTCGCGCCAGCCGTGGCTGACCATCGACCGCTGCGGCAACCGCCTGCGCTACATGGACTCCCGTGTGGCCGAGGACGGCGCCAACGCCATCTACGCTTTGGGCGACCTCGCCACCATCCAGATGACGCCGCCGGGCCACCGCTCCTACATCATCTTCGACGCGAACTACGAGGATCACCTGGCGGGATTCGCCCAGGAGCACTGCCGGAAGCTTCTCACCCCCGACCTGGAGCAAATCGAGAAGGTGCCGGAGCATTACCGCGACTGGCACCACGGCGTGCAGGACGCCATCGACGCCGACGTGCTGAAGCGCCGCGACAGTTTGGAGGAGCTGGAGCGCGATTTGGGTCTCGCCGAGGGCGTGCTCACCGAGGCCGTGGCTCAGTGGAACGACGCCTGCGAGCGCGGCGAGGACGACTTTCTGTACCCCATGCCGGCCGAGTGGCTGCACCCAATCGTGGAGCCGCCCTTCTACGGCTGCCGCATCGGCGGCAACCTGTACGGCACGAAGGCGGGGCTGCTCATCAACGACCAGATGCAGGTGGTGGGCACCGATGGCCGTGTGATCCCCGGCCTGTACGCCGGCTGGCACACCGCCGGGGGCGCTTGCGGCGAGAACAGCTACATCGGCGACCCGATTCTGGGATCGCTCATGGGGGACGTGGGGCTCGCCTTCTGCGGCGGGTATCTGTGCGGCACCTCTGCGGTGGAGAACGAGATCAACGGCGGCCAGGCGTAAGGGCGCGAGCGCGCGTACGGATAGGAGTTCGTTATGAAAGATATGAAAGCGATGGCGCGGCCGTTCTTCGCGCTGTACGCCATGGCGCTGGTGGTGGCGCTTCTGGGACGCATCGGACTTGCGGTGGCCGGGGGCACCGGCGTGCTCGCCTTCGACTACATCTCGGCCTCGGGCGTGCCAGTGCTCGATGTGATCTGCTCCATCCTCACGGGCTCGGCCTTCGTGGCCTTTCTGTTCGCGGCTGGCCTCGCGCTTTGCGTGTCGACGGCCGGCGCGGTGCTCTACGGCGCGCTGGCCTCGCGGGCGCAGGGCGATGCGGGCGCTCCCGCGGTGCGCCCCCGTCCGCTGACGGCATTCCTGTGGGGCTGGGCCACGGCGCTCGTGGCGCTGGTGTGCCTAATGATTGTGGCGCTCGGCATTCTGTCGGCGGTGCAGGTGGGCTCTATGTCATCGAAGCTGCCGGGACTGCCGATCATCGCAGTCGGCGTCATCGGGTTCGCCGCCTTCCTCGGCACGCTTCTGGGGGCGGCCTCCATGGTGGTGTGTGCCTGCGTGGCTCGCTGGCGCGCAGGGCACAGCCTGGAGCTTTCGCTCATCACGGCGGTGGCTTTGTGCGGTGCCGTCGTCGCAGCGCTCACGGTCGGCACGTTCTCGGCCCTGAACGTGGCGAGCATCAGCCTGCCGGCGCTGAGCGGCTGGTTCGCGGCGGATGTCGTGGCAAATGTGGCCATGCTCTTCGGCGCGAAGGTCTATGCGGACAAGATGAGCCTCGCCTAGATTTCCTGGAGCAGGTCGTAGGCGGCCTGCTCCTTTGCTTGCCGCTGGGCGTTCAGGTCGGCCACCACCACATGGCCCACGCGCTCGATGGCGTCCCTCTGCTCGGGGGTCAGGCGCACCCACAGCTTGGTGGCAGCCAGCTCGTTCACGGTGGCGCTGATGAGAAATCCCTGGTAAACGCCCTCGTCGGTGAGGGCCACGTACACGGCCTTCTTGTCGTGAGGCGACTTCAGGCGTTTGGCCCAGCCGCGGCCCACGAGGCGATCCACGGCGCGCGCCGCGTTCACCGGCGACATCATCAGCTGCTCTGCCAGGGTTCCGACGCGTTCGGGATGATCCGTCTCGCCGAGGCGTTGGACGATGCGGCACTCGTTGAGCGACGCGCCCGTGGCATCGCGCAGGGTGCGCTCGGTTTCCGCGCGGATGAGCTCGATGGATACGAGCGAGCGCGTGGCCGGGAAGCGCTGGGCGCGCCCGGCGTGCAGCGGGGGTTCGATGTGGGCTGCGGCGGCAACCGCCGCTTCCAGAATGGTGCGATACGTGGGATCTTGGGTTGGGAAGGTGGCGTACAAGCTCTCTACCAGGGACTGGTTGACGGCAGCGACGTGCTCGGCACCGTCGTCGGTGACGGCGAGGAACCGCGTGCGGCCATCGGTCGTGCCAGCCTCGCGGGTCGCGTACCCATGGGCGACAAGGGCGTCGACGGCCTGGGTCACCACATTGGGCTTCATGCCTAGAATCTTTCCGAGCTCCCCCTGGCTTACGGGCGCCGAGGCCTGCATCAGCTTCGTTAAAATGCGGTACTGGGTGATGTTCAGGTCGCTCGCCTGCTCCAACCCGCGGCGCAGGGCCTCATGGGCCATTTCGAAGGCCACGAAGTATGTGGAGTCCAGGTTGAATTTGTTCGCGGCCTCGGCCATTGCGCCCTTTCGGCTGTCGGAAAGTTAGTTCATTGATGCAACGATTAGTCTAGCGTTCTCCGACGGTTCGAAGAGGCGACGATTTCTCCCCGATACAAAGACTTCATAGCTCGCTCAGCGGGCTGGGGTGATGGCGCCGTCGGGGGCGATGAAGAAGGCCTGCAGAATTTCGGGGTGTCGACGGGCGAGGGCGAGTCCGCGTTCGAGGCCGAGGGCGAGCAGGGTGGTAGAGAAGCCCTCCGCGTCGATGGATTTCTCGCAGATGACGGTGACGCCGGCCACGTCGGTTTCGACGGGGCGCCCCGTGCGCGGATCGAGGATATGGTGGTAGAAGGTGCCGTCGGGCGCGGTGAAGCAGCGCTCGTAGACGCCACTCGTGACGGCCGATCCCGCAACCAGGGGCACGGCGCCGATGAGCTGGGAGGGGTCGCGCGGATCGCGGATGCCCACGCGCCAAGGGTCGCCTGTGGGCTTGGTGCCGCTCACGGCCACGTTGCCGCCGAGGTTCACGATGATGCCCGAGAGCCCGTGGGCCTCCATGGCCGCCACGAGTGCATCGGCGATCCATCCTTTGGCGATGCCGCCGGCGTCCACGGCGGCATCGGGGTCGGCCAGCTGCGCGAAGCAGGCCTTGGGTTCGGGCGCTGCCTCGAACCCGGGCACCGCCTCGGTTGCGGCATCGGCGTCGCTCTCGGCCGCTGTGGCTGCCGGCGTCTTCCACAATCTGAGCGCGTGCCAGTCGACGTGGCGCACCGCCTCGGCGAGTGCACTGTCATCGGGCACTGTGCCCTCGTGAAAATTCCACAGGCGCACCGCCGGGCCTACGGTAATGTCGAAGGCGCCCTCGCTTTCCGCGCAGTAGGAAAGCGCCCTCTCGAGCAGGTCGTAGGTCAAAGGGTCGATGGCCACGGGCTGGCCGTGCGCGCTGTTTATGCGTGCGATGTCGGAGTGGGGAAGCGTGCGGCTGAACAGGCGCTCGTAGAGGCGGCAGAGCGCCCGGGCCTCCTCGAAGGCCGCTCGGCACGCCGCCGCTTCGCCGTAGGCTTCGATGTCGATGATGGTGTTGAATGCCAGAAAGCGCACGCCCGCCGGTTTGCCCCCGGTGGCATCGCGGGCCTCCAGGTACTGCTCGCCGGGGATGGGGTCGAGAATATGTGCGCAGGTTTTGTCCATGTGTCTAGTATAGTCGACCTCGCGCGCAATGCGGGCGCGAACGGCAGATGCCCGTTTTGAGCAAAATACCCCACTTCTCGTAGCTTTGCGTTGGAAAACTACGGCACCCGCCAGATCTCAGCCAGAGTTTCGCCAGGTCGCGTTTAGCGGTCGGCGCGATAGGAGAGGACGAGACTACGAGAACTATGTCTTTTTGCTCAATCGAGTAGCTTTGGAGTGCGGCAAGGCGACGCAAGGTCCGCCATCGTGCATCTGTAGTATCATGGGCGGCACGCGAACAACGAAGAGAAAGGCGCTCGATGAAGGCACTCATTCCCGCGGCGGGGCTCGGTACCCGCTTTCTGCCGGCTACCAAGGCCCAGCCCAAAGAAATGCTGCTGGTAGTGGATCGCCCGGCCATCCAGTATGTGGTGGAAGAGGGTCTGGCTTCCGGCGCTGATGAGGTCGTGATCGTCAACAGCCGCGAGAAGAAGGCCATTGAGGACCACTTTACGCCGAACCCGGAGCTGGTGGCGCTTCTGCGCGAGCGCGGCAAGGACGCCTATGCCGACGCGGTGGAATATGTCGGCAACCTGCCGGTCAGCTACGTGTATCAGGAGGAGGCGCTGGGGCTGGGACATGCCGTGCGCTGCGCGGCAGAGAAGACGGGCGACGAGCCGTTCTACGTGCTGCTCGGCGATGTGCTCGTGCCGGGCAATGAGATGCTGCCGGCTATGAAGGCGGTCTCCGACGTCCATGGCGGGGCCAGCGTCATCGCGGTCATGCCCGTGCCCGACGACCAGGTGAGCCGGTTCGGCGTCATCGCCGGGGAGGCGGTGGCCGAGAATGTGTGGAAGGTGGACTCGCTGGTGGAAAAGCCGGCGCTAGAGGATGCGCCGTCGAACCTGGCGGTGTTCGGTCGCTACCTGCTCTCGCCCCGCGTGATGGAGCTGCTGGCCGATGTGGAGCCGGGGGTGGGCGGCGAGATTCAGCTCACCGACGCGCTGGACGCGGTGCTTGCCGAGGAGGAAATGTACGCGCTTGTGGTGGATCCGGCCGACGGCTTCGACACGGGCACCGTGGAGAGCTGGCTCGAGACGAACAACGTGCTGTTCGCACGTCGTCAGGGATAGGTACGATTCGGCATTCGGCGGCGCGGGGTAGGGTGCTGATGGCGCTCCAGCAACGGTGCCGTCGCTCAGGCTCGCCGTCGTATTACCGCTGATGAGGTTTCTTCTAAAATGTGAAGAATTACTTAACGATGAGCCTATGAATCCACAAGTTCACCATGGGTGCATCATAGGGAATTCAAGGGTGGCTGTTATACTGACGTCAGCAAGTGAGACAACCCCCTCCGATCACTTGCCTGCTTTGTCTCTTTAAAGCAGAAAGCGGCTCCGCGAGAGTCGCATCCCCCCTCCTTCTGGTCCAGCCGGCCCCCTCCGGCTGGACCGCTTCTTTTTTGTCGTGCATTTCGCATTGATAAAACATTTGTTCTATTATTTTAGCGGGCTCCGTGGTACCATTACGGGCTATGGATACTTTGTTTACTGCTATGGAAAATGATCGGAAGCGGGATGTGGCGCCGCTGGCGGTGCGCATGCGGCCGCGCACGCTCGACGAGGTGGTCGGGCAGACGGAGGCCGTGGGCGAGGGCAGCTGGCTGCGCGCGGCCATCGAGAACGACACGTTAAGCTCCGTCATCCTCTTCGGGCCAGCGGGCACGGGCAAGACGTCGCTCGCCCATGTCATTGCGGAGTCGACCCGCGCCACCTTCGTGGAGGTGTCGGCTATCGGGGGCACGGTGTCCGACTTGCGCCGGGAAATCGACGCGGCGGAGAAGCGTCTCGTCATGGGGGGCTTGCGTACCATCCTGTTCGTCGACGAGATCCACCGCTTCAACCGCAGTCAGCAGGACGCGTTGCTGCATGCGGTGGAAGACCGGCTCGTGGTGCTCGTGGGCGCCACCACGGAAAACCCGTTTTTCGAAGTGAACTCAGCCCTCATCTCCCGCTCGCGCATCGTGGAGCTGCACTCGCTGTCCGACGACGAGATCGCCGAGCTGGTGGGTCGCGCTGTGGAAGACGCGCGGGGGCTGGCCGGCTGCTATGCTCTGGAAGAGGACGCCACCGCGGCCATCGTCACCCTGGCCGGCGGCGACGGCCGCGGGGCGCTCACAACGTTGGAGTTGGCCGCTGGTATGGTGGCGCCGGGCACGAAGGAGGCCCCCGTTTCCATCACCGAGGCCATGGTGCGGGCCGCCACGCCCCATCGCGCGCTGCCCTACGACAAGAACAAGGACATGCACTACGACATCATCTCCGCGTTCATCAAGAGCATGCGGGGCAGCGATCCGGATGCCGCCGTGTACTGGCTCGCCCGCATGATCGACGGGGGAGAGGACCCGAAGTTCATCGCCCGGCGCATGTACATCGCTGCCTCGGAGGATATCGGGAACGCCGACCCCCAGGCCCTGCTCGTGGCCGAGGCCGCCTTCCGGGCTGCCGAGGTCATCGGCTACCCGGAGTGCCGCATCAACTTGGCCCAGGCCGCCATTTACTTGGCGCTGGCGCCGAAGTCCAACAGCGCCGAGGCCGCGATCGATGCGGCGCTGCGCGAAGTGCGCAACGGCCCGGTCCGCAAGGTGCCCGACTACCTGCGCGATCGTCATCGCCCCGGCTCGGAAAACTACGGCGAGTACAAGTACCCCCACAGCTACCCGGCCGGCTGGGTCGATCAGCGCTATCTGCCCGAGGGCCTTGAGCGCGGTTGCTTCTACCAACCCGGCGAGCGCGGCTGGGAGGCTTACCGCACCGACGCCGCCGCCCGCGACCGCCAGGGGAGTTGAGTCGCGGCTCGGCGTGTTGCGTCCGCCGCGTTGCGGGCGCCGCGCAGCGAGCCAGGCATCGTGCTGGGGCGACGTTCGGTCGAGGGCGCCCCAGCGCGGGTGCCGCTGGCGATGCCGCTCGCGTGTGACACGATGTCAACTTCCGTTTACGGAATGGCTACTATGCGGACGCGTTCCGTGGAGGCCCTGCGCAACTTAATTAGAATGACTCCAGTAATGGTATAGTCAGGTCTTCGGAATTATAAGGAGGCTCATCATGGATTTCGCAGGGATCGTGGACATCGCGCTGCCCGTCGTCTACGTGCTCGTCGGCGCGGTGCTCGTATGGTTCGTCGTGGAATTGGCGCTCACCATCCGCTCGACGCGCTCGACCATCGACGACGCCCATAAGGAGCTCACCCCCACGCTGAAGAACGTGGAGAATATCACCGCCCAGGTCGACCCCCTCATCGCCCATGTGGATGCCCTGGTGACCGATCAGATCGACCCGCTGCTGACCCGCGTGAACGAGATCGCCGAGGAGGCCAAGCCCGCCGTGGGCCGCGTCGATCCGCTGGTGGAGCGTCTGTCGCTCACGGTGGACGCAGCGAATTTGGAACTCATGCGCGTCGACCAGATTCTGGAAGACGTGACCCAGATCACCGATTCCGTCTCGAAGGCCGCCGGGGCCGTGGATACCGTGACGAGCGCTCCGATCGATTTGGTGAACTCGCTCACGGGCAAGTTGCGCAGCAAGTTCAAGCCGCGCTACGCCTCTGACGAGTCCGTGAGCTTGGGAGCCGCTGCCGATGCTAGCGCCGCCGCGAAGGCCGGCCGCGCGCCCGAGCGCGGGGCGACCGTTGCCGACGCCGTCTCGGCCATGGGGGATGCCGCCCGCGCCGTCGTTGCCGAGGGCAAAGACCGCCGCGCCGCTGTCAAGGCCGCCAACGCGGCCAGCCAAGAACGTGCCCACGACTTCGAAGACCAGCTCTCCGGTACCGCCGGCACCATCGCCGATGCGGCCGTGGCCAACGCCAACGCCGATACCGACACCGACGCGCCGACCGCGTCTGCGACGGCCCCTGCCGACCCCGCAGCCGCTGCCTCGCCGGCCATCTCGCCCAACGCCGCCGCGGCCCAGGCCGAGCCGGCCCCCGTGGGGAACAGCCCCTACACCGTTCAGTAGCTCGCACCCGAGGAGATTCCCATGAGCACCGACGCGTCTCAATCGCAGGGAGGAGCCGACGCGCCCGCTTCCGTCAACAACCCGCGCAGCGCGGCCGCCGCGGCCACCGCTGCCGCCAACGCCATCTCGCGCACCAAGCAGGCCCGCGCCCGCACGCGCTTTTTCGACCTGTGGGCCGTGGTGGCGGCCATCCTGCTTCTGGCGGCGATCGTCTACCTGCTGAACATCCTGTCGGTGCCCGTGGCCATTCTCATCTGGACCGTCATCATCGTCTTCTGCCTGCGCGGCATTGTGAACGGGCTGGAGAAGCACCACGTCAACCGCGGTTTGGGCACCACGATCGCCTACATCATCATGGCGCTCGTGCTCGCCCTTATCGGCTTCCTTCTGTTCTCGCCAATGTTCGGCTTGAACGCTCAGTTCAACGACTTGGTCAGCAACCTGCCCCATTATGTTGATGCGGTCATCGCCTGGGGCAACGACCTGTACGCCCGCTACGCTCCGATGCTCGAGGACGAAACGGTGAAGAACGTCATCAGCGAGGTGCAGAAGTCGGCCGCATCCTGGGCCTCCTCCATCGCCCAGGGCAGCGCCAACGGCATCGTGGCCTTCTCCACGACGCTGGCCAACGGGCTGATGGCCTTAGGGTTCGCGCTCGTCATCGCCTTCTGGATCCTCATGGAGCTGCCGGCCATGGGCCGCGAGACGCGCCGGCTCATCGGCCCCAAGCACGCCGAGGACGCCGAGTTCTTCCACGCCACCTTCACCCGCGTCATGGGCGGCTACATCAAGGGAACGCTTCTACAGTGCGCCGTCATCGGCGTGGGCTGCGGCATCCTGTTCCAGGTCGTCGGCGTGCCCAACGCGGCCGTGCTCGGCCTCATCACCGGCGTGATGAACATCATCCCCATCATCGGCCCGTGGCTGGGAGGTGCGCTCGCGGCCATCGCGGCCGTCTTCGTGAGCCCGCTGGTGGCCCTTATCGCCCTGGCCGGCACCGTGGTCATCCAGCAGCTCGTCTACACCTTCGTCTCGCCGAAGATCATGGCGAACTCGGTGGACATCCACCCGGCCCTCACCCTTATCGCGTTGATGGTGGGCTCGGCCCTCGGCGGCGCCATGAGCGGTCTTATGGGGTCGCTCGTGGGCATGCTCGCCTCCATCCCGCTGGTGGCCGTGGCCAAATCGGTGTTCGTCTACTACTTCGAGAAAAAGACCGGCCGGCACCTGGTGGCCGAGGACGGCGTGTTCTTCAAGGGCGTGCCGTCGGACAACGAGGAAGTGAACCCGCTGTCGGACGCCACGTCACCGGGCGTCACCACCGGCTCCATGAAGCCCATCAAGCTGGACGACGCGACGCTGTTTGGCCGCAAGTTGCCGAAGCTGCGCTCGCAGGCCCATGGGAAGGTGACGGCGCGCCATTCCCATGATGACACGTCGTCTTCCAAAAAGTAGCGCGCAAGGAGCGCTATAATCTGCTGCAACTGTTTTCGTTGACCGTAAAGGACGGATAGAACACCTATGCGTTACATGACCACCGCTGAGATTCGCGAGAAGTACCTGAACTACTTCCAGGAGAAGGGCTGCAAGCTCGTGCCCTCCTCCTCGCTCATTCCCGACGATCCGTCGCTTCTTCTGACAAGCGCCGGCATGGTGCAGTTCAAGCCCTACTTCCTGCAGCAGAAGCAGCTGGAGGCGCCCTACATCGGCACCACCTCCGTGCAGAAGTGCGTGCGCACCAACGACATCGACATCATCGGCACCACGGGCCGCCATCTGAGCTTCTTCGAGATGCTCGGCAACTTCTCCTTCGGCGAGTACTTCAAAGAGGAGATGTGCGCCTGGGCCTACGATTTCTCCGTGAACGTGCTGGGGCTGCCGCCGGAGCGCTTGTACTTCACGGTGTTCGAGGACGACGACGAGACCATCGAGATTTGGAAGAACCTGGGCGTGCCCGAGGATCACATCTCGCGCCTCGGCGAGGACGACAACTTCTGGCGCGCCGGCCCCACCGGCCCCTGCGGCCCCTGCTCGGAGATCTACTACGACCAGGGCCCCGAGTTCGGCTGCGGCAGCCCCGACTGCGCGCCGGGCTGCGACTGCGACCGGTTCCTCGAGTACTGGAACTGCGTGTTCACCCAGTACGACGGCCAGGAGGACGGCACCCTTGAGCCGTTGCCGAAGAAGAACATCGACACGGGCATGGGGCTCGAGCGCATGGCCGCCATCATGCAGGGCGTGCAGTCCAACTACGAGACCGACGTGCTGCGCAGCCTGGTGGCCGTGGGCGAGCGGCTGGCCGGCGTGACTTACGGCGAGGACGCCGAGACCGACCTGGCCCTGCGCATCATCGCCGACCACTCCCGCTCGGTCACCTTCATGATCGCCGACGGCATCCTGCCGGGCAACGAGGGCCGCGGCTACGTGCTGCGCCGTCTTTTGCGCCGGGCCATCATGAAGGCCCAGCTCATCGGCATCGAGGGGCACTTCCTCAACGAATACGTGGACGAGATCGTGCGGCTCATGGGAGATGTGTACCCCGAAATCGTGGAGAACCGCGAGCTGGGGCGCGGCCTCATCATGGCCGAGGAGGACCGCTTCGGCGCCACGCTGCGCCAGGGCCAGGCCTACCTGGAGGAGGCCCTCGGCAAGCTTGAGGGCGACGTGCTCTCCGGCGAGGAGGCCTTCACCCTGCACGACACCTACGGCTTCCCCGTGGAAGTGACCCAGGAGATCGCGGAAGGCCGCGGCGTGAAAGTGGACATGGAGGCCTTCGAGGCCGCCATGGAGGCCCAGCGCGAGCGTGCCCGCGCCGCCGGCGCCAAGGACGCCGAGGCGGCCTGGTCCACCTACGGCGGCATCTACAGCGATCTTTTGAACGAGCTCGGCCCCACGGAGTTCATCGGCTACGACGCCACGGCCGCTGAGACGCGCGTGCTGGCCGTTATCGTCGATGGCGAGCGCGTGGGCACCCTGGCGCCGGGGCAGACCGGCGAGGTGGTGCTGGCCGCCACGCCCTTCTACGCCGAGATGGGCGGAGAAGTGGGGGACACCGGCATCATCGAGAACGGCGAGGGACGCATTTTCGTGCTGGACACGAAGGCCCCCGAGAAGGGCCTGTTCGTGCACGCGGTGCGCGCCGAGGAGGCGGGGCTTGCCGAGGGCGATATCGTCGTGGCCCGCGTGGACGCGAACCGCCGCGCCGCCATCGAGCGCAACCACACCGCCACCCACATCCTGCACGCTGCGCTGCGCCGCGTGCTCGGCGACCACGTGAAGCAGGCCGGCTCCTACGTGGGCCCCGACCGCCTGCGCTTCGACTTCACCCATTTCGAGGCGTGCACGCCCGAGCAGCTGGCCGAGGTGGAGCGCGAGGCCAACGAGCACATCATGAGCGCTACGCCCACCACCATTTACGAGACGTCGCTGGAAGAGGCCCGCGCCGCCGGCGTGACGGGCTTGTTCGGCGAGAAGTACGGCGAGGTTGTGCGCGTGGTGGAGGCGGGCGACCTCTCCCGCGAGCTGTGTGGCGGCTGCCATGTGAGCAACACCGCCGAGATCGGCTTTTTGAAGATCACGAGCGAGTCGTCGGTGGGCGCCAACGTGCGCCGCATCGAGGCCGTGACGAGCTACGGCGCGCTCGCCTATGTGAACAAGGTGGAGGCCGAGCTGAAGGAGGCCGCGGCCACCTTGCGCGTGCCGCCCTTCGACGTGTCCGAGCGCGTGGCGGCCGACCAGAAGGCCCTGAAGGAGATGCGCACCAAGGCCAAGCGCGCCAAGAGCATGATCGGCGACGACATGTTCTCGGCGCTGCTCTCCCAAGTGCAGCTGGCTCCGGCGGGATACCCCGTCATCATCGCGCGCACCGAGGTGCGCGACGGCGGCCAGATGCGCAACATGTGGGATGTCGTGCGCAGCCGCATGGACGCGCCCGGCGCCATGGTGGTGGCCGGTGTGAACGACGGCAAGCCCGTACTCATGGCCGCCGGCACCGACGAGGCCGTGGCGGCGGGCTTCAACGCCGGGGCCATCATCAAGGCCATGGGCCCGGCCATCCAGGGCGGTGGCGGCGGCAAGCCCACCATGGCCCAGGCCGGTGGCAAGAACCCCGACGGCATCGATGAGGCCCTGGAGATCGCCCGCAACATGATCCTGTAGGGACGCTGAAGAGCGATCAAGAGAGGGGTGTGGCGGTTTGCCTCGCCCCTCTTTTGCGTCTCGAGGAATACGGCTGTGTGCTGCTTGAGGGAATCTCGCCGAACGACGGTCATGTCGGTATAAATGTCAGTATAAATGTCGGTATAACCGCGTCGCTCGGAAACATTGCCCCGACTGATTTTTCTCTGCGATAAGGTTTCCTTAGCATACGGCGATTTGCCGTGCGTGGTTGCTTTTGGAAAGAATTAAAGGTGGTGCGCATTCCGTGCGGTTGGGCGGGGGCTTGGGGGTGCCGTGGTAAGATGACTCAGAAATGAGGAATGCGCGGTTTGATGGCCGTGCGGGCGCGTTAGGGGTTATTCCATGAATCCGCAGAGTCCGGGAACGGGCGGTCGAGGGCCGTACGACAGCTGGGGGAGACCTCAGGGCGCGCCGCAGCAACCCGGGCCGCAGCAACCTGGGCCTGAATATGTTTACGAAGTGCCCGAGGATTTTCAAGGGCAACAGAGTGCCTGGCAGAGCGGCGCCAGCGGGAATGCGAATGGACATCCTCAGGGCAGCGCCCCCGCGTCGGGCGCGTCGGGGACTGGTTCCTGGTCGGCCGGCCCCTCGGGCAGCCCCATTCCCGGCATGTCGGCCAAGGATTTCCAGAAGATGTGCCGGTCGGTTGACAAAGCGTTCTCGCAGTTCGCCCGCATGGTCGACCAAGGGGTGAACGAGGCCGCCGAGGCGCTAGGGCAGTCGCCCGAGAAGAACCTGAAGGCCCATAAGGAGCTGCAGGAGAAGCGCAAGCGCGAGAAGAAGGCGCGCAAGGCCCAGGAAGAGGCGCAGCGCCGGGCGGCTCAGCAAGCCCACGGGCAGCAGCGTTACGGGCATCCGGGCTACGGGGCGTCCCAGGGCGCGCCGACAGGTGGCGTCCCCCAGGGTTTTCAACAGGCGGTGACCTCCGCGGCCCAGCAGGCCCAACAGTGGGCGCCGCTGGCCAAGGCAAAGAAGCGCTTCCGCTCGTCGTGGGGGCTGACGGCCTCCGGGGTCGTCATGGCGGCGGCCGGCGGGGCGGGCATGGTCTTTTTCGGCATTCCCGCCTTAGTCTCGGCGCTGGCGCCGGCGGTGGCCGGGAATCCCGAAGTGGCCGTGACGGCGATCCTCGGCATTCTGACGGCCGGTTTCGCCACGTTGCTCGGCTTCGGCATCCGCAACCTACGGCGTGCCTCGAAACTGAAGGCTCTCCAGCGGGCGGTGGGCCAGCGCGAGGCCGTTGGCTTCGACGACCTCGCCGCGCGCATGCAGGTGAGCCCCAAGGCCGCCCTTGCCGCCTCGCGCACGCTCATCAAGGGCGGCTACCTCCCCGAGGGGCGCATCGACGACGAGAACACCACCCTCATGGTGACTGAGAACGCCTACCACCAGTATCGTCAGTTCCAGCAGAGCCAGCGCCAGACGCTCGCCGAGCGCGAGGCGGCCGAGGCGGCCCGGGCAGCTGAGGCGGCGGCGCGGGCGGCCCGCGAGCAGGATATCTCCGAGCGCCTGACGCCCGAGCAGCGCGCCTTTGTCGCCTGCGGCCGCGACTACGTGCGGCAGATGGACGAGCTGAACGCCGCCATCGACGACGCCGCGGTGAGCGAGCGCATTACGGCCATTCAGGACGTGGTGGGCCGCATTCTCGCCCGCGCCGAGGAAGAGCCGGCCATCATCGCCGGGCTCGACCGCCTGACCGCGTACTACCTTCCCACCACGGTGAAGCTGCTCGATGCCTACGACCGGTTAGAGGAGGAACCTATTCAGGGCGAGAATATCTCCAGCTCGCGCAGCGAGATCGAGCATACGTTGGAAGTGTTGCACAGCGCTTTCGAGAAGCTCTTCGACGACACGTACCAAGACCTCTCCCTCGATGTGTCCGCCGACATCTCGGTGCTGCACGCCATGCTCGCCCAAGAGGGACTCACGGAAGGCCCCTTCGATGTGAAACCGTAAGCAATGGCTTCGAGCGCCTAACCCCGGACGCTCTTGAGCGCGAGGCTCGCAAGGCCCCCTCGCAATTTCCGATTCATCCGTACCGTGCCCGTGAAAGGATATGCTATGACCAACGAACTGACCGATCTCACGAACATTCCCGCCCCGACGCTCACGCTCGATCCCGTAAGCGACGGCGAGGTGGCCGAGGCCTCCATCGTCGAGGTGGACACGCCCGCCGCGCCCAGCCTCGCCGACTCGCTTTCCGCCGAAGAGCTGGCCCAGGTGGACGCCTTCGCCCAGCAGATCGACATCGCCAATTCCCAGCAGGTACTCACCTTCGGCGCCGGCGCCCAGAAGAAGATGGCGTCGTTCTCGGAGACGGCGCTCGCGAAGGTGCGCACCCAGGATTTGGGCGAGGCGGGCGATCTTATCGCCGGGGTAGTGACCGAGCTCAAGAACTTCGACGTTGATGACGACGACAAGGGCTTCTTCGGCCTGTTCAAGAAGTCGGCGAACAAGATCACGTCGCTCAAGGCCCGTTACGACACCGCCGAGGCCAACGTCGACAAGATCGCCAAGACCCTCGAGGGCCATCAGGTGCAGCTCATGAAGGACGCGGCCACGCTCGACAAGCTCTACGAGCTGAACCTCACCTACTTCAAGGAGCTGACCATGTACCTTCTGGCCGGCCGTCAGCGCCTGGCCGAGGTGCGCGAGGGCGAGCTGGCCGAGCTGTCCGCCAGGGCTCAGGCGTCGGGTTCCACCGAGGACGCCGAGGCGGTGCAGAAACTCGCCGCTGCGTGCAACCGCTTCGAGAAGAAGCTGTCGGATCTGGATCTGTCCCGCACCGTGGCCATGCAAATGGCGCCGCAGATCCGTCTCGTGCAGAACAACGAGATGCTCATGATCGAGAAGATCCAGACGACGCTCGTGAACACTATTCCTCTGTGGAAGAGCCAGATGCTGCTGGCGCTGGGGCTCGCCAACAACGAGGCGGCGCTCAAAGCCCAATCCGCCGTCACCGACATGACCAACGAGCTTCTGCGCAAGAACGCCGAGAAGTTGAAAGCTTCCACCGTGGAGGTGGCCCGCGAGTCCGAGCGCGGCATCGTGGACATCGAGACGTTGAAGGCCACCAACGAGAACCTCATCCAGACCTTCGATGAGGTAATGAAGATCCAGGCCGAGGGCCGCGCCAAGCGTGCCGAGGCCGAGGCGGAGATGCGCCGCATGGAAGCCGAGCTGCGCCAGAAACTGCTGGAGGTGAAGTAGCCCGTGCGCGTGATGGCGCTGGATATCGGGGAAGTGCGCGTGGGGGTGGCGGTGAGCGACCCGGGCGAGCGCGTGGCAAGTCCGGTGTGCGTGATGCCCGCCGCCGAGGTGACCGGTTGCGCCAAGCCCTTCCGCCGGCTTCTGGAAGACTGGGAGCCGGAGCTGCTCGTCTGCGGGCTGCCCCGCACGCTCGCCGGCGAGGAGGGCCCCCAGGCGGCCCGCATTCGCAAGGAGGCCGCGCGCATCAGCGACGCCTGCGGCATTCCCCACGTTTTCGCAGATGAACGGCTCAGCTCGGCCGAGGCCAAGCGGAGTTTGCGTGAAAAGGGTCTGACTGAGAAGGAGATGCGCGGCAAGGTTGATATGATAGCCGCAAGTCTGTTTTTGCAATCTTGGCTCGACGAGCGTGCCCGCGCTTGAGGTATTCGCGGGGCTAATCGCCGGGCCGTTTCGTAGAGAAAGGCCGCACCTTGGCTCTCCATGGCAAGAAGGTCACCTATTCGTCCCATTCCTCCCGCGCTGCCCGGGCGGCGCACGCCAAGGGGGATCGGGAGTTCCGCACCTACGACACGAGCGCCATCATGCCGAAGAAGTCCCCGGCGCCCTTCATCTGCGCGGCCGTCGTGGCTGTCGTCGTTATCGCCGCCGTGTGCTTCTTCGCCTTCCGCGGTTGTGCCGGCTCGCAAGTGGAACTGCTCGCGCCGGGCCAGTCGGCGGAGGTGACCATCACGGAGGGGGAGACCGCCTCCTCCATCGGCGACGCGCTCGTGGCCGCGCGCCTCATCGGCAGCTCGCGGGAGTTCACCGACGAGGTCACGCGCCTGGAAGCCGCCTCGGCGCTCATTCCCGGCACCTACACCTTCCAGGGCGGCAGCACCCCCGAGGAGCTGGTGCGCGCCATCATGGTCGGCCCCGCTCAGGTGGGCGACACGCTCGCCGTGCCCGAGGACATCACCCGTGCGGAGCTGTCCGAGCTGGTGGCGAGCGCCACGGGCGGCCGCATCACCGCTGAGGCCTTCCTCGCCGCTTCCGAGAACGCGAGCGCCTATGCGGCCGACTACGCGTTTCTGGAAAGCGCCGGCGAGAACTCGCTGGAGGGCTTCCTGTTCCCCAAGACCTACGCCGTGACCGAGGACATGGATGCCGAGGCCGTCGTGCGCATGATGCTCGACCAGTTCGGCACGGAGACCGCCAGCATCTTCGGCGACTTCGCCAACAGCTACCCGGCGAGCCAGGGGCTCACGCTGTACCAGGCGGTGAACCTGGCCTCCATCGTCGCCAAGGAGTCCACCGGCGACCAGGAGGTGCGCGATCATGTGGCCGGGGTGTTCTACAACCGCCTCGCCTCCGATCGGCCCTACCTGGAATCCGACGCCACCACGGCCTACGAGGTGGGCCGCGAGCCCACGGCCGAGGAGGTGCACGCCGAGACGCCCTACAGCACCTACGCGAATGCGGGCCTGCCGCCGACGCCCATCTGCTCGCCGGGCCTCGAGAGCCTCACCGCCGTGTGCGAGCCGACCCAAACCGAGGACATGTTCTTCTACTTCTATCCCGATGCCGACGGCAACATGCAGGCGGCGTTCAGCAAGACCTACGAGGAGCATCAGCAGGCCATCGCCGATAATTCCAACGCTGGTGGCGCCGACGGGTCGGGCGATGCTGCCGCCGGTGAAGGCGCGGCCGCCTAAGGGCGCCCTTTTGGTCTTCAGGTGCGACCCATGGCGCTTCTCACCCCCGATCGCTATTTCTCGCGCATCAGCGCCATCGATATCGAGCGCGATTTGCTCGGGTGCGGCCTGACTCATGCGCTGCTCGACATCGACAATACCGTGCGCGCCCGGGATACGGGATGCGTGCCGCGCGATGTGGGGATGTGGCTCGGTCGGGCGCGGGAGGCCGGGGTGAGCTTCTGTTTGCTCTCGAACAACTGGCACGCCGACGTGTACCGGTTCGCCGGCGAGTTGGAGATGCCCATCGTGGCCAAGGCCTTAAAGCCGCTGCCGCCGGCGTTTCTCGCGGCCCGGCGGAAGATCGGGGGAGCCGCCGCCGACACGGTCGTTGTTGGCGATCAGCTGGCGACCGATGTGCTGGGAGCCCATCTGACGGGCATGAAGGCCTATATGCTGCAGCCGTTGGTCGAGCAGGATCTGCCCCACACGCTGCTGCTGCGCAACGTCGAGCGGGCTATTTTGGGAGATCGCAAGCCGGAGCCGGCAATCAATATCGCGGAATGCGAGGCGAGCCGTTCCGCGGCGCGCCGCGGACAAGGAAGCGCCCCGCGCCGCTTCGGGCAGGGCGCGCAGCGCGGGGTCGAAGGGGCCTCGCGCGAAACGGGAAGGGAATCGCTGTGAGCGAGAAGCTGTATGTGCTGGGGCACCCGGTGAGCCATTCGAAATCGCCGGTCATGTACAACGCCGTCTACGAGAAGGCGGGGCTGCCCTGGCATTACGGTCTCATGGATGTGCCGACGGCGCCCGAGACCGAGGCGTTCCTTGCGGCTCGCGACTTCCTTTCCATCAACATCACCACGCCCTATAAGCCCGAGGCTTTCGCTGCCGCCGATGTGCGGGCCGCCTCGGCCACGCTCGCCCACGGGGCCAACGTGCTCGTGAACAAGGACGGGGCCCTTATCGCCTACAACACCGACGGCCAGGGCTGCGTGGCCTATTTGGAACGGGCCGGCGTCGATTTTCGCGGCACGTCCGTCGTCGTCTGCGGCACGGGGCCGACCTCCCTCTCCATCCTGCACGCCGTGGCCCAGGCGGGGCCGGATGAGGTGATCCTCATCGGCCGTGACAAGGCCAAGGCCCGCAACGTCATGCGCACCTACGCCGACGAGCTGGGGGCGATGGTCGGACGGGTGGTGGACATGCCCGCCTTCAAGGAAGGGCACCTGAGCTTTTCCGAGGTGTACAAGCAGGTGGGCTTCAAGTTCGGCAGCTACGCCACGTCGCGGCAGGCCATCGCGGGCGCGGACATCATCATCGACGCCACGCCGCTCGGCATGAAGGCGGGCGACCCTGCCCCCTTCGACACGGCGCTTCTGAGCGCGGACCAGACGGTGTTCGACGTGGTGTACGGCCACGGCGAGACGGCGCTGGCCCGGGCGGCCCGGGCGGCGGGGTGCCGGTTTTTCGACGGTGCCGGCATGCTCGTCGGCCAGGCCGTGGTCACGGTGGGCATCCTGCGCGACATCACCGGCGAGGCGGCCCTCGACATCCCCGAGGACGAGCTGTTCGCCCTTATGGCCCAGGCGGCCGGGTTTAATCTCGCCTAAGACGCCTCGGAGGCGCAGGTGGGCGGCCGAAATGCCTTTGGCCCCATAGGCGGCGCGGCGCTGTCCTGCTATCATAGCGGCAATGGAAAACACCCTAGCTCGAAAGGTCGCGCCATAATGAACCGCACTAAGATCGCCCAGCTCTACGCCGATGCCGACGCCTTCGCCGGGAAGACCGTCACCGTTGCCGGTTGGGTCAAGTCAGTCCGCGATATGAAGAACTTCGGTTTCGTCACGTTGAACGACGGCAGTTGCTTCAAGGACTTGCAAGTGGTCATGGACCGTGCGACGCTGGAAAACTACGACGAGATTGCGCACCAGAACGTGTCGGCGGCTCTCGTGTGCGAAGGCGCGTTGAAGCTGACGCCGGACGCCCCGCAGCCCTTCGAGCTTGCCGCCGAGAGCATTCGCGTCGAGGGCGCCTCGGCTCCCGACTACCCGCTGCAGAAGAAGCGCGCCACGCCGGAGTTCCTGCGCACCCAGCAGCATCTGCGGCCGCGCACGAACCTGTTCCGCGCCGTGTTCCGCATCCGCTCGGTGGCCGCCGCCTCCATCCACCGCTTCTTCCAAGATCGCGGGTTCGTCTACGTGCACACGCCCATCATCACGGCGAGCGACTGCGAAGGGGCCGGCGAGATGTTCCGCGTGACCACCATCGACCCGGCCCAGGTACCGCTCGTGAGCGAGGAGGCTGCCGCGGCCTCGGACGGCGCGCTTGTGGCCGGCGAGGTGGATTGGAGCGCCGACTTCTTCGGCAAGCCCGCCTCGCTCACCGTGTCCGGCCAGCTGAACGCCGAGAACTTCGCCATGGCCTTCGGGGATGTGTACACGTTCGGCCCCACTTTCCGCGCGGAGAACTCCAACACGGCGCGCCATGCCGCCGAGTTCTGGATGGTGGAGCCCGAGATTGCCTTCGCCGACCTTGAGGACGATATGGAACTGGCCGAGAGCATGCTCAAGTACGTCATCCGCGACGTGATGGAGCGCTGCCCCGACGAGCTGGCCATGTTGAACAAGTTCGTCGACAAGGGGCTTCTCGAGCGCCTGGACCATGTGGCCTCCTCCGACTTTGCGCGCGTCACCTACACCGAGGCCATCGATATCCTGCTCGCGGCGCAAGCGGCCGGGCGCGCCTTCGAGTATCCCGTTGAATGGGGCATCGACTTGCAGACCGAGCACGAGCGGTTCCTCACCGAGGAGCACTTCGGTCGCCCGACGTTCGTGATCGACTATCCCGTCGGCATCAAGGCCTTCTACATGCGCCTGAACGACGACGGGCGCACCGTGGCCGCCATGGACTGCCTCGTGCCGGGCATCGGGGAAATCGTGGGCGGCTCCCAGCGCGAGGAGCGCCTGGAAGTGCTCGAGCGGCGCATCGCCGAGCTGGACATGGACGCCGAGCAGTACCGGGCGTATCTGGACTTGCGCCGTTTCGGCACCTGCCAGCACGCGGGCTTCGGGCTCGGGTTCGAGCGCCTCGTGATGTACCTCACGGGCGTGAGCAATATCCGCGACGTCATCCCGCACCCGCGCACGGTGGGCAACGCCGAGTTCTAAGAGGGCTCAGGGGCCGCTTCCGCCCGCACTTTACCGTCCCGAAACGGTCGGGTGCCTCTGCGTGCGCTACAATGGGTGCCGATCTGTCTCGGGCGCCCTCTGTCGGCGCGCCCTGCGAGAAAGCTGCGTCTATGGAATACATCACTGCCGGAGAAAGTCACGGGCCGAATCTTACGGCCATCGTGACGGGCGTGCCGGCCGGCCTGCCCGTGTCCGTCGATCACATCAACTCCGATCTGGCCCGCCGCCAGGCCGGCTACGGGCGCGGCGGCCGCATGGTCATCGAGAAGGATACGGTGCGCGTCACGAGCGGCATCCGCTTCGGTCGCACCATCGGCAGTCCCATTGCGCTTGAGGTGGCCAACCGCGATTGGGAGAACTGGACGGAGCGTATGGCCGCCTTCGGCGAGGCGCCGCGCGACTTGGTGCGCGAGGTGACGCCCCGGCCGGGGCATGCCGACCTGGTGGGCGCCCTGCGCACGAACACCGATGACTGCCGCAACATCTTGGAGCGCGCGAGCGCCCGGGAGACGGCGGCCCGGGTGGCCGCGGCCGGCGTGGCGCGCGAGTTTCTGGCGGCGCTCGGCGTGGAAGTGATGTCGTACGTGGTGTCGGTGGGAGATGCGGCCATGCCCGAGGAGACGATGGCCGACGCCGCCGAGCACAAGCCGCTCGACATCGAGCTGTCGGAGATGCGCTGCCCGGACGCGAAGACGACCATCGCCATGAAGAAGGCCATCGACCGCGCGAAGTCCGACGGCGAGAGCTTGGGCGGCACCTTCCGCATCGTAGTCTGCGGGCTTGCGCCGGGGCTCGGCACCTACGCCACGGGCGCCGATCGGCTCACCTCGCGGCTGGGCGCGGCGCTCTTTTCCATCCCTGCCATCAAGGGCGTGGAATTCGGCCTCGGTTTTCAGGCAGCCGCGCGTCCTGGGTCGCAGGTGCACGACCCCATCGTGCTCGCCGACGGCGAGTTCCGCCGCACGTCGAACAACGCCGGCGGCTTAGAAGGCGGCATGACCACGGGCATGCCGCTCGTGATCACGGCGGCCATGAAGCCCATTCCGACGCTCATGACGCCGCTGGAAACGGTGAACCTGGACACGCTCTGCGTGGAGGAGGCGTCGAAAGAGCGCTCGGACGTGTGCGCGGTGCCGGCGGCGGCCGTGGTGGCCGAGGGCGAGGTGGCCTTCGCGCTGGCGAACGCCTACTTGGAGGCCTTCGGCGACACCTGCATGGCCGACATCAAGGCGAACATCAAGGCCTACAAGGCGCGGCTGCGCACCATGGGGCGCTAAGATGGCAGAACGCATGGAGCTGACTCGCCCGGTCTTTTTCGTCGGGTTCATGGGCGCCGGCAAGACGTCGGTGGCCCGGCGCCTCGCCCGCACGTGCGGCGCGGCCTCGGTGGACATGGATACCTACATCGAGCGCCGCGAGGGCAAGAAGGTGAAGGAGATCTTCGCCGAGGGCGGCGAGGAGGGATTCCGCGCCATCGAGACGGACGTGCTGCGCGAGCTGGGCGCTAAGCCTGACCCTTTGCTCATCTCCTGCGGCGGCGGCGTGGTGGTCACGCCGGCCAACCACGACGTCTTCCGCGAGGCCGGCTTCGTGGTGTATCTGGAAGTGACCGCCGACGAGGCCGCCAGCCGCATCAGCGATACGTCTACCCGGCCCTTGTTCCAGAACCTGGAAGCGGCCCGGGCCCGCTGCGAGGAGCGCCTGCCGCTGTACGAGGCGGTGGCCGACGTGCGCGTGAGCACCGCTGGCAAATCGGTGCCGGTCATCGCGCGGGAAGTGCAGCGCATTTTGGAAAAGGAGGGAATCCTGTGCCCGCAACAAAGATAGTGGTCAACATCCCCGGCGAGGCGCCCTACGACGTGCGTATCGGAGCCACGGTGCTCGCCGGCCTCGGCGAGTCGGTGCGGCGGCTCGATGGCGTGGGACGGGCGCCGCACCTGCTCGTCCTCACCGATTCCAACGTGGGGCCGCTGTATCTGGAAGAGGCCAAGTCGTCGCTGAAGGCGGCGGGCTTCCGCGTGAGCGATATCGTCGTGCCCGCGGGGGAGGACTCGAAGTCGCTCGCGGTGGCCGGGGAGATCTGGTCGGCCATGGCATCGCTTGGGCTCACGCGCGACTGCGCCGTGGTGGCCCTCGGCGGCGGCGTCGTGGGCGACTTGGCCGGGTTCGTCGCTTCTACCTACATGCGGGGCATCCCGTTTGTGCAGGTGCCCACTTCGCTTCTGGCCATGGTGGATTCCTCGGTCGGCGGCAAGACCGGCGTGAACCTTCCCGAGGGGAAGAACCTCGTGGGCACGTTCAAGCAGCCGGCCTACGTGTGCGCCTCCACGGCGGTGCTCGCCACGCTGGACGACCGCGAATGGGCCTGCGGCTGCGCCGAGATCGCCAAGGCGTCGGTGATCGATTCCGACGAGTTCTTCTTCTGGATGATGGATCACGCCGCCGCCCTGGAGACGCGCGATCCGGTGGTGGTCACCGAGGCCATCGCGCGGTCGGTGGTGTTCAAGGCCAACATTGTGGCCGAGGACAAGACGGAGAGCCGCGGGGTGCGCGAGTGCCTGAACTACGGGCACACCCTGGGGCATGCGGTGGAAGCGCTCGCGGGCTATGGGACGTTCTCCCACGGGGCTGCGGTGGCCGAGGGGATGCGCTTCGCGGCGCGCCTCGGCGTGGATGTGGTGGGCACGTCGGCCGAGCTGGTGGATGCCCAGGACGAGCTTTTGGACGGGCTCGGGCTGCCGGCGCTTGACTGGTCGGAGCCGGCCGATGAGATGCTGGCCGCCATGAAGCGCGACAAGAAGACCCGTGCCGGCGAGGTGCGCTTCGTGCTGCCCCGTGACATCGGCGACTGGGAACTGGTGGCCGTGCCTGACGACGTGATTTTGGAGCATCTGCGCCGGTGGGAAGCTTCCAAATGAAGAAGATATTGCTCATGAACGGGCCGAACTTGAATATGTTGGGGGTGCGCGATCCGGCCATTTACGGGTCGGACACGCTTGAGGCCATCGAGGAGATGGTGCGTGCCTACGGGGCCGAGCATGGCTGCGAGGTGGACTGCTTCCAGTCGAACCACGAGGGCGCGCTCATCGATCGGCTGCATGCGGCTCATGGCAACTACGACGGCATCGTGTACAACCCCGGGGCCCACACGCACTACTCCTATGCGCTGCATGACGCCGTAGAATGCATCGACGTGCCGGTGGTGGAGATCCATATCTCCGACATCAGCAAGCGCGAGGAGTTCCGTCGCACCTCGGTGATCGCGCCGGCCTGCATCGCCCAGGTGAAGGGCCTCGGCAAAGAGGGCTACCTGCGCGCACTGGATATTTTGCTGGAAAACGCTGTGGCCGAAGGCAGCGAATAGCCCGATAGGGTAGGACGCCGGTGCGACGGGGCGTCCCGCGCGCAGGTTGCGCAGCGAACGGAACAGTCCAGTGAACTGTTCCGCCGAGCGAGCCATTGCTTGAGCACGGGATGCCCCGTCGCACCGGCGTCCGGACGAACCAGGAGGAATTCATGACGGTATTCGACGAATTGAATGATCCGAAGGCCTGCGAGCGGCATCTGGCTCGCTTGCGCGAGACGTTTCCCGAGCTGGGCGTGGGGGCGTTTCTCGTGCGCGACACGTCGAACGTCCAGTGGCTCACCGCCTTCGACGATGTCTTCGACGAGGAGGCGGCTCATGCTCTGTATGTCTGTCCCGACCACGCGTGGCTGCATACCGACTCGCGCTACGTGACGGCCTGCGAGAACGCCGCGCGGCACAAGCCTTTGGAAGTGAGCGCCGAGCGCGAGACCCACGCGCAGTTTGCCGTCAAGCGGTGGGGAGGCCGGCCCTCCGGGGCCGCCGATGCGCTTTTGGGCATCGAGGACGGTGTCTCGCTCGCCGAGTACCGCTGCTTGCAGAAAGCGTTCGCCGAGGCCGATGCCGGGGAGCCTTTCGTGGAGACCGACGGCGTCGTGGTGGGACTGCGCGCGGTGAAGGATCGCTACGAGATCGCGCGGATGCGCGGCGCCCAGTCCATCACCGACGCCGCCTTCGAACACATCGTTCGCTATATGCGCCCGGGCATGATGGAGCGCCAGGTGCAGCTGGAGCTCGAGGAGTTCATGCTGCGCCATGGTGCCCAGGGCCTGGCGTTCCCCTCCATCGTGGCCACCGGGCCCAACGGCGCGAGCCCGCACGCCATCCCCGGCACCACCATGCTGGAGGCCGGCCAGTGCGTCGTGCTCGACTTCGGCGCCCGCTCCTACGGCTACTGCTCGGACATGACCCGCACGGTCTTCCTCGGCGAGCCCGACCCGGAGATGCGGGCGGCGTGGGACGCGCTGCGGGAGGCCAACGAGTCCGTGGAAGCTATGCTTCGACCCGGCGTCACGGGCAAAGAGGGCCACGAGCAGGCCGAGGCGGTGCTGGCGGCGGCCGGCTTCGGCGGCCGCATGGGCCACGGCCTCGGCCACGGCGTGGGCATCGACATCCACGAGGAGCCGGTGCTCGCTCCGCGCAACGAGCGGCCTCTCGTGGCCGGCAACGTCGTCACCGTGGAGCCGGGCATCTACCTGCCGGGCAAGTTCGGCATGCGCCTGGAGGATTTCGGCGTCGTGACCGCCGACGGCTTCGACGTGTTCACCAACTCCACCCACGACCTCGTGGTCATCTAGGGCTTCGCCTTGTCGCCGTTGCGTCGCCGTCGTTCTGCCGCTCGTCGGTGGTGAGCGGTTGAGTTTGCGCCATCTAACCTTTGCGCAGTCGTGCTCGCGTATTTTCTGCGAACCGCGTCTCTTCCCGTGCTATAACTGAAAGGTATTTGCACGCCGCGACACCGGAAAGGACGGTGAGGAGACGATGACGGAACGGAAGATCAATCGTGGAAGCGAGATTCGGACCAAGGGAAAATCCATGGGGCGCGAGCGCTCGGGCGCATCTGCCGATCCGTCCGACAGACCCTCGCCGCAAGCCGGCGGCTTAAAGACTGCGTCTTCGGCCGAAGGCGTCCGAGGCACTCAAGACGGTCTTCCTCCTTCGACGAAATCTGCGGAAGGCTCGGCCGCCGCTCTCGCCGAGCGATCGCTGACGCTGCGCGCCGCCCTGTTTCTGACGGGCCGCATCGCGCTTATGCTGGCGGGCATCGCGGTCATGGGGCTTGGCATCGACATCGTCGTGAAGGCCGATTTGGGCAACTCGCCCATCTCCGCCACGCCCAACGTGCTTTCCATCGGCTTCACAATGGTGAGCTTCGGCACGTTCATGCTGGGGTGGCAGTGCTTTCTCGTGCTGGTGCAAATCGCTCTTCTTCGTCGGGAGTTCCGTCTGGTGGACTTGTGGCAGATTCCCATCTCGGTGTTCTTCGGCGTGTGCATTGACGCCTTCATGGCACTGCTCGGCCCCGCTGCGCCGACGAGTTATGTCGCCTCGTGGCTGTGGCTTATCGGCGGCATGGTCGTTCTCGCGCTGGGCATTGTGATGACGGTCGTCTCGGGCACGGTCATGAACTGCGGCGAGGCCGTGGTGCAGGCCGTGGTGCGCAAGACCGGCGCCCGGTTCGGCACCGTGAAGGTGGGCTTCGATCTCGCCTGCGCGGCCTTGGCGTGCCTGTGCGCGTTCCTGTTCGTGGGTCATTTGGCCGGCGTGCGCGAGGGCACCTTCGTCTGCGCCGCCTTCACCGGCGTCATCGTGAACGCCTACATGGGCCTCTACGGCAAGCTGCGCGACGCCGCCCGCAGACGGCGCAAAGGGACGGAGAGGCCTTCCGCCGACGAGCCGCAGGGCGCCCCCGCAACAGAAGAGGCGTAGGCGACAGGGCCGAAAGAAGCGCCACTGCCGACCGATCGTCCAACAGGGTGACGTGTCCGGGCAAGAATAAGCTCCCGATGGGGCGGAAAATTCGACTTGTTAGACTTTGGGGATCGTAAGCGCCGAGTATCGCGGGGCAAAACTGACGAATAACGTAAATAGCAGGTCTTATCGGAGCTGCTTTGCCAAACAAGAAATCTAACAAGTCGAAATTTTCGCCCATATCGAAAGGGGTAGTTTGCTCGTGCCTTTAAGCGGCATCTCCGACGGCCGCCTCTTCTTCTATGGCGATGGCTGGCGTTGCGCTCGCGTCCTCCTGCGTCTCTTCATGGCGCTCCGCAACAGCTTTGCCCAAACGCAGTATTCCGTAGGCTCCGAACACCGCCGTATACACGAAAAGCGATTCTTGGGCGGCAACGCCTCCGTGTAGGGCAGCAGGAAGAAGCATGAGCGCAAGATGGCAGAATATCAGAGCGAAGAATAAGTAGGCGAATCGCTGGATGCGCGTCCAGCGACGGCTGCTCATGGCCCGCTTCACGATGCCGAGGGACGTCACGCCAAGAAGAGCGAGCAGCACGAAGAGTGCGACGGCCACGCCGAAGGCGACGGCAACATTGCTGTTGATGCTCGCATTGCCGAGCAGTCTGGGCAGGTAGGAGCCAAGGTACACGGCCATGTGCCCGAGGCAGAGAATGCAGGCAATAATGGACAGCTCGGCCCTGATCGGCTTCATTCGACGGTAGAGAGTCTGCTCCTTGCCGAGGCAACCTATGAGCATGACGACTGCGAAGAGGGCGACGGCAAGCTCGCACTTTTGAATGAGATCGACCAGGGGCATCCACAGCCAGCGGGGAACGCCGAAGGTGGCACCAAAGAAGTAGAGAAGGACGAGCATCGCGGCAATGCTGTAGAAGAGAGAGGGATGAGCCTTGAGAGGGCTTCGGAGGAGGTAGGCCGCCACTGCCGCGATAATCAAGAGAAAGAGGAAATTCATAGGGGCTCCTAAGGTTGCCGAAGGGCGAAGCTGACTGCATGGACCAACTTCACGTGAGAAAGAGAAGGGCGTCCGACGAAGGGGAGGGTCGGACGCCCTTGAAACGGGGAGGGACTAGGATTACCGCGACTGGGCGATGGCCTCCAAAGTGAGCAAGGCGAGGCGCCCCAGCGGCTCGTACAGGGTGCCGGCGGCCGCTGGCCCAAGCTGTTCGAAATAGCGCAGTGCCCAGGTCATCAAGTGCTCGTCCAGAAAAGGGCCGACCTGGTCCGGCTGGTTGTCGGAAAGCCAGCTGAGAAGCACGAGCATGCGCCCAATGTGGTCGACGGGCTCGCGACTTTCCCCTTCGTGCAGCTGGATGCCTCGGGCGCGCATCCAGCGCTGCAGGGCGACGCACGAATCGCCGAACAGCACCGACTCCGAGTCGAGGTAGACCGACCCCCACGGGGGCGCGGCGAGCTTGCCTGGCCCCACGAACAGCCGATGGTAGTCGCGGTCGAGGTCAGCAGGGTCGGCCCCGACCGTGCACTGGAGCTGCTCGCCGATTTCCTCCAAGGCCGCCTTATCGCCATAGGGCCACTCGGCCGGAAGATCCGCGGACGCCAGGCCCTCCAAAAGCAGTTTGGCTGTCGAAGAAGAGGGCTTCTCAAGGAAGAGCGTTCCCAGTACCAGCGCGCAGGGCGCGGTGTTCTCAGCGGGCGCGTTCATGGCTACTCCACTTCGAGGGGGTTGGCTAGGTAGCCCTCGTCGAGGTTGTAGGTGTCGGAGTCGATGGCCTGGCAGCTTCCGATGACGAGGTTGGGGCCCGTGGTCGGCTCGGGCAGGGGCGGCACCTGGCAGAGATCGCCGTGCTTCTCGCGCAGCTCGTCGATGGGGCCGAACTCCAGAGCGCGCAGCGGGCAGGAGCCGACGCACATGGGCTGCTCGTCGTTGCGCACGCGGGCCAGGCAGCCGTCGCACTTGCGGGAGACCGACAGCTCCGCATCGATGCGCGGCGCGTCGTAGGGGCATGACTTCTGGCAGGTGCCGCAGCCGATGCACACTTCCGGGTCGGCGTTCACAAGGCCCGTCTCGGCGTCTTTCCGCATGGCGCCCGTGGGGCAGTTTTCCACGCAGGCGGGGCTGTCGCAGTGGTTGCAGGAGACGGCCAGATGGTAGTTGAAAGCCGTCTTGTTCCACGCCCCCTCGGGGGTTTTCTCCCAGCTGCCACCCTCGAAGTCGTAAATGCGGCGGAACAAGATGTCGGGCCCCAGGTCGTGGTAGTCCTTGCAGACGAGTTCGCAGGTTTTGCAGCCGGTGCAGCGCGAAGAGTCGAAATAGAAACCGTATTGCGTCATGGGAAGCCTCCTTAAGCCTTCTCGACCTGCACGAGCGTAGAGCCGGTCGACGGGCAGTTCTTGGAAATGGGCGACCAGTGGTGGCCGCTCAGGGTGTTGGCGTTGGCACCGATGTCCACGCCGTCGACCACCTCGCGCCGGTGGGCATGGGGCATGCCCACGACGCCGGGCATGATGCGCGCCGTCACGCGGGCCATGATCTCCACCTCGCCCCGGTCGTTGAACACGCGCAGGGTGTCGCCGTTTTCAATGCCGCGCGGCTCGGCGTCGATGGGGTTGATCCACAGGCAATGACGGCAGGCCTGCTGCAGCTCCTCGATCACCTGGTAGCGGCTGTGGAACTGGTTTTTCGCCTTCCAGGTGGAGAACAGGAGGGGGTAGGTCTCGTTAACGTCGGCCACGCCCTCGATCTCGGGGAAATAGCTGGGCACCGGCCGCACCACGTCGCGCTCCCCGTTGTGGAACGTCCAGGTGTCCCGTATGGTGGCCAGGCGCTCGGAGTACAGCTCGATCTTGCCCGAGGGAGTCGTCCGGGGGCGTCCTTCCGGGTCCTCGACGTAATCTTTGAGCGCGATGAAGGGGACGGCCTCGACGGGATCGCGCCAAAAGCCCATCTCCAAGCCCTCCTGGAAGGACGGGGCGTTGCCGTTGGGGGCCGAGGGGCGACTGTACTCCTCGTAGCGGGTCTCCATCCATTCCTCCCATGTCTTGCCTTCGGTGAACTCGTCGCGCAGGCCGAGGCGCTCGGCGAGATCGGCGACCCAGTCGTAGGAGAGGCGGCATTCGAACTGCGGCTCTTGCACGGGGCGGCCGAAGACGAAGCCGAGCGCGGAGCCGCCGGTCACGGTGGAGACCATGTTCATGCGTTCCTGGTACATGAGATCGGGCAAGATGATGTCGCAGAAGGGCAGGGAGGTAGACATGATGACGTCGCAGCCGAGGATGAACTCGCACTTGCTCTCGTCCTCGAGGATGGTGGCCGCCCAGTTCAAATCCGAGCTGGAGTTGCCGAAGCAGCCGGCCTCGTAAAGAGCGAGGAACTTGATGCCGACCTCGAGCTTGTCGCCACCCTGGATGCCGTCGGTCAGTGCGGTCATCTCCAGGGGATGGTCCATGGCGTTGAAGCGCCCGGAGATGGAGATCTTCTTGGTGACGGGGTTTTCGCCGATGGGCACCGAGTTCCACATGCCGCCGTCGAAGTTCATCTGCATACCCTTGCCGTTGAGCCCCGGGCAGGTGCCCGCTCGGCCGATATTGCCGGTGATGACGGGGAGGGCGGCGATGGCGGCGGCGTTCCATTCGCCGTTGTGGCGGCGCTGGGGCCCGAAGCCCTGGGTGATGAAGCAGGTCTCATGGTCGGTTATGAAGTGCGCCAGGTACGTGATCTTCTCGGAGGGAAGGCCGCAGATGGGGGCCGCCCACTCGGGCGTCTTGGGGATATTGTCGTAGCCGGTGCCCATGATGTAGTCCATGTAGGAGGAGTTCGCCGGAGCCGATTCGGGCATGGTGTCGGCGTCGAAGCCGACGACGTATTTGTCCAGGAAGGCCTTGTCGTGCTTGCCCTCGCTGATGATGACGTAGGCGATGGCGCTTGCCAGGGCGCCGTCGGTGCCGGGGTAGATAGGGAACCACTCATCGGGGTTGCCCGAGGACCCCTCGCCCAGGCGGTAGTCGACGAAGGCGACGGGGATGCCGGCTTCCCGCGCCTTGGCCACCTCGTACACTTCCCCCATTCCGCACATGCGCGATTCGCCCGAGCCGCAGCCGAAGAACAGCCCGCAGTCGGCATCTTTAATGGCGGAGGTGTTGCTTCCGAGGCCACCGGCACAGTCGAAGGTCTGGCCGTCGAAGCCGAAGAGGTAGTTGGCGGTCTGCGCGATCTGTCCGTTGGACTCGGAGTTGATGGTTCCCAGATGTCCGCCGGTGAGGTTGAACAGGCGCTGGATGGGGTAGTTGCGGGTTCCCGTTGCGCACAGGAAGAACGCCTCGGGCCCGTAGGTGTCAAGGGTGTAACGGTACTTCTCGGCGATGATGTCGAGCGCCTCGTCCCAGCTGATGCGCTCGAACTCGCCTGAACCGCGCTTGCCGGTGCGCTTCATGGGGTACTTGAGGCGATCGGGGCTGTTGATCCACTTCCGCACAGAGCGCGCCTTCAGGCAGGAACGGAACGAGACGCCACCGAACTCGTCGTCGCCTTCGGTGTCGTTGTCGACCCAGCGCAGGGTTCCATCCACGACGTGGCACTTCAGGGGGCAGGCGACGAAGCCGCAGTGGCAGCAGCTCTGCCAGATGACCTCTCCCTCCTCGGGGATGTCGTTGGCCACGACGTCGGTGGTTCCCGTTTGCGCGAGGTCTTCGCCCTTCTCTGCCGTTTGGGGTGCGCAGCCGAAGAGGGAGCTTGCGGCCCCTGCTCCGGCCATGGCCGCTAAGGCCGATAGGGTAGAGCCCTTGACGAACCCCCTCCGCGAGACGGTCCTCTCTGTTGCTTGTGCCATAAATGGTCTCCTTTCTCCTCGAGGCGACACCCCTCCGGTGTCTGTGCCGTCTGATGCCAGTTTGGCCTCGGAAGAGCGGCTTGTGTGAGACCCTGTTTTGGTGAAAAGTCGTTTTCAGCTGTCAACCTTTTTCGTGAATTACCGAGAAATGCCTGATGGCAGAGAGATTGGAGAGGAGCGAAAGATGCCCCGCTTGCGGCGGTTCTCCTCCTGATCTGGTAGACTTCGGTTTGTTCGCAGTTGAAGAGGGGGTCGCAATCGGTGAAGCTGTTCGATGTGGGCAAGGTCGTTTCATCGTCGATCGGCATGGCGGCGGCCATGTCGCTCTCGTCGCTGTTCTTGTGGAAAAGCGACTGGCTCTCTGTCCCTTCGGGGGCCTTCTACGGTTCCCATGGCGTGGGAATTGCAATTGGCGTCGTGGTGAGCGCGGTGGCGATGCTGTGGTGCACTCTGTCGCGGCGGTCGCTGCGCCATTTCGGGATGGGCGTGGTTCCCTGCGTCGCCCTTGCGAGCTTGCTCGTGTCCGGCCTGCCGATGGTGGAGGGGACGGCTCAGTGGGTGCTCGGCATCGCGATTCCCGTTGCGGGCTCCTATGCGCTTGTATTCTCGTGGTTCTACGTTATATCGTTGCGCGATATCGAGGTCAGTTTGATGACGCTGCTCTTGGCATGGGTGGTGAGCTTTTTCGCAAGGACGTTCTTCGAATCCTTTACGGGCGCGGCGGTGACGCTGGCGATTTCAACGGCCCTTATGGCCGCCAGTTGGATATTGCTTCTCGCGCAGAACCGCCAGATCGACCTTGCCTCGCCGATGGCGACGTGCTCTTTCGCTGACAACCGGGTGAGCTATATCCACGGGCTCGGCAGTTTCTGGCGCAGCGTGCTGTACTGCGGAGCCTTTGCCTTTCTCGGCGGAGTGGTGCGGTTTCTCTCCATCGACACGACGGCGATGACGTTTGTCAACTACGGTTCCGCGCTCGCGGGGCTGTTCGCCCCCATCGCCCTTATGCTGCTGTGGCGGTTTCGGACGGTGCGCTACACCATCGACGGTGTGTTCCGGCTGGCGTTTCCCCTGATCGTGGTGGCTCTCGGGGCGCTTCCGTTCGCCTATGGGACTCCGCTTGTCGTTGCGGCCGCGCTTCTGTACATGATTTACAGCTTTCTGTCGCTGAGCGTTCAGATCCTCGCCGTTCAGGTGTCGCACGACTACGGCATCGACCCGGTGTTCTGCCTGAGCTTCCAGACGCTCGTTTGCGTAGCCGCGCAAGGTCTGGGGTACCTTCTGGGCGCTTTGGCCCCCTGCGGCACGGCATTCGACGTCTCCCCGTATGCCGTTATAGCTCTCGGGTCGGTGTGCTTTCTGGCGCTTGTTCTGTACGGAACACGGGCGCTTCATCCCTCGCGCTCGGAGACGAGCCGGCCCATCGAGTTCCTGTCGCTGGCTCGGACGCGGGAGGGCGCGACCGATCCGGCGTCGGATGGCGCCATCGACTTGGATGCGGACGACGCGATCGCGGAAGAGGCCCTGGGAGATGCCGAGCAGCCGCACTACGAGGATAAGACGGCCCTCCGGTGCGACCTCATCGGGAGGAAGTACGCCTTGTCGCAGCGGGAAATCGAGGTGATGGCCCTGGTGGCGCGAGGGCACACCATCTCCTCCATCGCCACGGAGCTGTTCATTTCCGACAACACGGTGAAGACGCACCTGCGCCGGCTTTACCAGAAACTGGACATCCACAAGAAACAGGAGCTGTTCGCCCTCATCAACAGCTACGTCGATTAGGGGCGATTAGGGGTCGATGGAGGGATGCTTGTCCTCGTCGACCTGCGTCCTCTCATATTTTCTTTGCGAAGAGGGCGCGAGACGGCTATACTGTACCAGTTTGAACCAAACGCGGCGGGCGACCAGAGGGTTTGCCGCAGCGCGTGAGCAGGAAAGGAAGCATCCGTGGCAAGCATTTCTACCGCCGATTTCAAGAACGGCATGTGCATCATCAACAACGGCAAGATGTGCACCATCGTCGAGTTCCAGCATGTGAAGCCGGGCAAGGGCGGCGCGTTCGTGCGCACCAAGCTCAAGGACATCAAGACCGGCCGCGTGGTCGACTACACCTTCAACGCCGGCACGAAGTTCGATTCCGTGCGTCTTGAGTCCAAGAAGATGCAGTACCTCTACAACGACGGCGCCGATTACTGGTTCATGGACAACAGCACGTTCGAGCAGATGCCCGTCTCCGCCGATATGGTGGGCTCCGCGGCCGACTGGCTGAAGGAGAACGACGAGGCGACGCTTCTGTACGCCGGCGACGAGCTCATCAGCCTGGAGCCCCAGATGTTCGTGGAGCTCGAGGTCACCCACACCGAACCGGGCTTCAAGGGCGACACCGCCACCAACACGCTGAAGCCGGCCACGCTTGAGACGGGCAAGGAGGTGCAGGTGCCGACGTTCATCGAGATTGGCGACGTCCTGCAGATCGACACCCGCGACGGCCGCGTCATCAAGCGCGTTTAAAGTTCCGCGCCGCTTCGGTGATCTCGAGGGCTCCCTTAGGGGAGCCCTTTTTGTGCTTTGGGCAAAACGCCGTCGCGTTTTTTCCGAAATATTGCGTTTGTTAGCATTCACGGACTCGTTTTCGGAGCGCTGCCCCTTCCGATGCGGTGAATTTGGGCGCAATTCCTCCGTTTTGAGCTGAAAACAGAGTCAAACGGAGGCGAATAGCCCCTCTTCACGCTAACAAACGCAATTTCTTGGAAAAAATGGGCATGCAACTGTTCTGGAGGATTGGACTAGTTCCATGGAAGAGCGAACGGCGCCCTTCTGGTTCCGTCTATTCTCTGGCAAAGAAGGCGAAAGCGACGCCGCCCGGGCCCACATGGGTGCCGATGACGGCGCCGACCTGCGCGAGGGGCAAGTCGTCCGGCACGGCGGACTCGTCGGCGGCTGCTTCCTCGGCGGCTTTCGCCTGCGTCAGGCTGTCGGCGATGTACTTGCGGGCCGTCGCGTCGGACAGGCCCGAGTAGGCCACCCAGATGGGCCGCGTGAAGTCGATGCCGCCGGCCTCGTCGATCTTCTGGAACACCATGTTCTTCGACTGCTTCGATCCGCGGGCCTTGCCCAGCACAACGACGTCGCCATCGACGACGCCCACCACGGGCTTGATGGAGAGCATGCCGCCCACGAGGGCCGCCGCTCCGGAAATGCGGCCGCCGCGGCGCAGGTACTCCAGCGTATCCAGGGAGGCCACGAGCCGGATGTCCTTCTTCTCCTGGTTGAGGCAGTAGGCGATGTCGGCGGCGGAAAGCTCTTCATCGCGCAGGGCCCAGGCGCGCTCGGCGAGGATACGCTCGCCGATGGTGGCGTTCTCGCTGTCGACCACGAAGACCGACTCCTTAAACGGCGCCGCGGCGATGCAGGCGCTCTGGTAGGTGCCGGAGATGTGGCTGGAAAGCGTGATGCAGACGACCTCGTCGCTGGCATCGACGGCCTCTTGGAAGAGGTCTTGGAACACCATGGGAGGGATCTGGCTCGTGCGGGGCAGCTCGTCGGTTTCTACGAGGCGCTCGAAGAACTCCTCGCGCGAAAGGTCGACGCCCTCGGCGTACTGTTCGGAGCCGAATGCGATGGTCATGGGGATGATGGTAATGTCGTGGGCGCGGGCGTAGCCCTCTTCCATGTCCGCCGACGAGTCCACGATGATGCGAATGGCCACAATGCCTCCCGTGTCAATTGTTTTCTTGCATATTTTATCGTCCGTACACGGGGCTTTGTTGAAGCGAGGAAAAGGCAAGTAAATTGTTCATAATTAGGCAACAGTTTCTCGATTGACAGCGCGCTGCAAACGTGGCCGCTGGGAAGTGTTCAACCTTCCACTAGATCGAGCAGCTCCTGGTGGGAATGGATGCCGAGCTTCGCGTAGACGTGCTTCACGTGGGCCTTCACGGTGTTGCGGGACACGACGAGCGCCTCCTCGATGTAGGCGCGGTCGCGGCCGCGGGCGAGCATGGCGAACACCTCGGCCTCGCGCGGGGTAAGGGAGAACTCCTCGGCGATGGCCGCGCAGCGGGAGGCAAAGGCCTCCTCGGGGGTGCGGGCCGCGGGCATCGGCACCGGCACTGACCCCGTTCCGGCGCCCGGTACCGCTTGTGCTCCCGCATCGGTTCCCTTCCCAGTGGTCGTCGCCCCCACCAGCACCGGATCGATGCCGTCGATGGCGCCGGCGAAGGTGAAGCGCTTCAGCCCGATGGTCACGTAGGCGGCGAAGACCAGCAGCAGCGCCGCGGGGATGGCCACGCGCAGGGCAGGCACGCTGGCAGCGGCGCCGTTGGCGAGCATGCCCGCGGCGGCTCCTGTGAGCGATCCTAAGGCCGAAACGCCGTTGCCCCAGGCTACCGTTGTGATGGCCCCGAGCGGATTGCGCGTGGCAATGGTGATGAGCGCCATCTGGGCGGCCATGATGAACAGGCCGTTGCCGGCGTTCAGCAGCGCCACGTCGGCCGCTCCGCTGTCGGCGGCGAGCAGGGGCTGGGTTGCCAGAAGGAACCCGGCCATCACCGCGAGGGCCGACAGCTGCACGAGACCGTCGGCGGGAAAGCGCCGGCGCGAGCAAATCACGTAAAGGGCCACGAGGGCAAGCGGGATGGCCGAGAGAAACGACATGCGCGGCGTGCCCGCCACCTCTCCGAAACGCAGGGCGAACCCGAAGGCCACCTGGAACAAAAACAAGCACACGAACAGGGCCGAGAACGGCGCGAGGAACGAGGCCGGCCGCGTGACGGCGATGTCGCTCGGCGAAGGCCGGTCGTGGGCCACGGCGAAGTAGAGGCGCGCCCCCCGGGCGGTAAGCGCGATGGCCGCCAAGGGGAAAGCCAGGAAGAGAGCGGTTCCGACCCACGGGGGCAGAAGCGATGACGCGGGGCTCGCCGCCAGCTGAACGGTGTAGGCCGCAGCGATGATCACGGCCGTCGCGTGCATTTCGAGGCGCGCGAGATAAAGCGCCACCGATATGGTCGCCACCGATCGGCCGATGGCGGCGAGGCTCGCACCCGCAACGAGGGGCGCCGGCGCGGAAAACCCAAGCCCCAGGGCCAGAAGCGCGCCGCCGCCTACAAGACACGCCACCGCCACGGCGACGATGGCGCGCTCCCGCAGAAGGCGCGGGGCGCGGTAGGCCGCAAGTCCAAGGCCGAGCAAAGTTGCTGCCGAGAACGTGACGGAGATGTCGCGGGCGAACATGAAGATCGCGTCGAACTGCGGGAAGAGCGAGCCGTTCATAAGAGAGGTGGTGCCGAGCGTCAAAAGCAGCGCGACGAACCCGCACAAGGGGCTCGCCTTTTCTGCAGTGCATTCCGTTTCCATGTCGCTCCCTTTCGCTCCTTCCCGCTTCCCTCCATTCTACACGCGAAAGCCCCCTGTCCGCGCGGGACAGGGGGCTCGCTCTCATAACCGCTGGTCGCTGGAGGGGAGGCGCGACGGGTGGTGTCCCTTAGGAAGGGCTTGACGAACTGCCTTCGCGGGTTGCGGAATAAACGACTCGCGAAGGCGAAGGGGCCTTGAAGACGCGGACGCCTTACGCCTGCCCGGTTGCCGCCAGCATGCCGGCGCGGCGGCCGAAGGTCATGGTGCGCCCGCAGGCGAGTCCCGTCAGCAGGTTTGGATAGCTCACCGAGAAGAAGCCGCCCGAGTCGTTGCCGGTGAGGTACAGGCCCTCGATGGGGTCGCCGTTTTCGTCGCACGGGTGCATGTTCGTGTCGATGGTGACGCCGTCGAGCGTCGCCAAGAACCACGCCCCGGTGCGCACGCCGTAGAAGGGCGGCGTGTCGATGGCCATCAGGCGGTGCTTCTCCTTGTAGTAGTCGGTGTCCTCGCCGGCCGCGGCCATCTCGTTGTAGTGCTTCCACGAGGCCACGGTGGTCTCCACGGGAAGGTTCAGCTTCTCAGCGAGCTCTTCCATGGTGTCGGCCTTCTGCACGTAACCGTCCTCGATGAGCTTCTCTATCATACCGTCCACCACCTGCATGGGGATGTTGTTCTTCGCCCCGTTGGGGAAGGGGAACAGACGGCAGCAGCCCACCTCGTCGAAGGCCTCGGCCTGCGCGGCGTGGTTTGCGTCCCAGATGTCCACGTAGGTCTGGTGCGGCTGCATGATGGTGGAGTGCAGCATGTAGTCGTAGGGGCCGCTCTCGTTGCAGAAGCGCTCGCCCTTCAGATTCAGCTTCAGGAAGGGCTGCTCGCCAAACCAGAACCAGCGGCCGAGCACGCCGTCGCCGGCGTACTGGTCGGGCTTCACGCAGGCGCGGTTGAAGGTGCAGGCCGCGCCGAGCGGGTCCATAGTGGCGCCGAGCCACAGCGCCGCTTTAATGCCGGAACCGGTGGGGTTGCCGCCGGAGCCGGGGGCCGCGATGCGGATCTTCTGGTTCCAGGCCTGGCGGTCCTCCATCATCTCCAGGTTGTTGCCGTAGCCGCCGGTGGAGAGGATGACGCCCTTGCTGGCGTTGATGCGCAGGTAGTGGCGGTCGCCCTGCACGTCGCGGGCGATGACGCCGGTCACGCGGCCGGACTCGTCGGTCTCGCATTTGATGAACTCGCAGTACCAGCGTGTCTCGGCGCCCTGCTCGGCGGCGTAGGCCAAGATGGACTCGGCGAAGCCCCACTCCTCGTCCTCGGCCACGGCATCGGTTTTTTGCGGACTGTGGCCGGTGGCGAAGGCCTTGTCGCGGCCCGGGTCGGAGGTGTCGCCCACGCCGCCCTCGAATTCCATGACGAGCTTGCCGTCGCGCTGGATGATGTCGGTGAGCCAGTCTACCATGGCGCCGGACTCGTCGGCCCACAGCTTCACCAGGTCGTAGTTCACAAAGCCGTTGGCGTAGCGGACGATGTCCTCGACGGCCTCTTTCTTCTCGATGCGGAACTCCGGGAACTCGTCGAAGGAGGCCTGTTGCAGGCGCGAATCGATGGCGCCGATGTCCTCGCGGACGTTATGGGGGGTGCCCTGGCGGTCGATGCCGAGCACCTTCGCACCGTTCTCGGCGGCCGAGATCATGGCCGGGATGCCGCCGGTGCCCATGCCCACGACGAGCACCTCGGTCTCGATGGTCTCGGCGATATTGGCCTCGTCGATGACGGGCGGCGCTCCCAACCAGGAGGGGCCGTCGAAGTCGCCGGTGCTCGGATTGGTCGGCTCGGCGGCGGCGTAGCCGTGCCCGCAGCCGGAGAGGGCCGCAGCGGACAGGCCGCCCAGGGCCGCAAGGCCCGCGCCCTTGAAGAAGCTGCGACGTGTTACGTTACTGGACATTGGGAGCCTCCCATCCCTCGGGCAGGGTCAGATCATGGCACTCGTTGCAGACGAGCACCTGGTTCTCGTGGGCTTTGTGGCAGTCGCCGCATTCCAAGGCCATGTCCTGATGGCTGGAATGCGGGTTGTACTTCTCGTCGTTGCCGGCGAATCCCCACAGGCCCGCGGTGATCTCGTCAAAGGACTTGCCTCCGTGGCACTCGGCTCGCGCGCAGAACTCCTCGCTGGCGAACTGCTTGCCGGTGGCGAGCATGGTGCCGTCTTCGGTCATGGGGTAGTTGTCGGACACCCAGGCGCACACCTCCGAGATCTGGGTCGTCAGCTCGGCGGTGTGGCAGTCGAGGCACGACTCGCCGGCCTTCGCGTGCACGGTCACGCCCAGGTTCGGGTCGCCGGAGTCGTAGGTCTCCACGTAGTAGTCCATGGGGCTGTGGCAGATGGCGTTGCAGAAGCTCGGCTGCTCGTGCCACACCCAGAACCCGGCGCCGGCCACCACGATAATGGCCGCCACCACGCCGGCGACGATCCACCCGCGCTTGGGACGCTTCTTGGGAGCCGGTCCGCCCGCGGCCCCCTTCTCTTCGTCGATGCTCATGATCGTTTCCTCCCTTCCTTACTTGTGTTAGAAACGATGGCGCCCAGTGTGCGCCGCGCCGCCCCGAAAAGCTATTACCCCAGCGGGGTAAACTTCGCGTTTAGCCTGATGGGGGCGGGGTAGGAAAGCGGGGAGGAGGGAAGCGATAAAGGAGGGGGATGGAAGGTAATGGGGCGGGAGGAGGAGTTTTTGGGTGAGAGTCGAAAGAAAGGGGGGCGGCAAATATGGAAGGGCATCATGCTGCCGGATCGGTTGGCGACGAGATGAAGGCGAAAGGAGAGCGAAAGGTTGGGCGGGGAGGGGACGCAGCGAAAAACGGTTGTTGAATGCGATGGAAGCGCGGCTCAGCAAGCGCGGTGGAAAACTTGGCGTGTCGGATGCGGTGGAAAACGCGAGGCGCTCCTATGCGGCGGGGCTGTCATGGGGGCTTATGGAGAGCGTGTCTTCCGCAAGCCGTAATAGAGTCGCATTTCTATCCTATGACCAGGACTTATACGCTCATGAATGTTGGTTTTGTCGAGGCGATCCCGCCAGCTTTATTCCGCGACAATTCCGTTTATTGTGGTGCGCCATGAAGCTTTACCTCGGTTACATATCGGCTCTTCAGTTCTGGCGCTGGTGGTCTTCTTCTCACCCGCTCGCGCTGCGGGTGTTTCACGACATGCGGCCAGGCGAGACTGGGCATACGCCTTCGTTTCCCGTCCTTTTCGTTCCGTCTCTCCGTCAATGCGCTTTCCGCGATGAGGACGTTATCGACTGCTTACGCGATGCGGGCATTGACGTTTGTTCAGCGCCTGTGCACGTGCTTGTCGAGGGTTCGCAGGGAGCCAGAGACACGCCGGTAGTTAAGAAGCATCGAACAACGGTCGCCTTCCCTCGCGGGTCGTTCGTCAAGGTCGCGCCAAGCGTTCTCGTCAGCTCGCCCGAGCTCTTGTTCCTTCAGATGGCCAAGGCGCTTGCGTTTGGAGAGCTGGTCGCGCTCGGGTTCGAACTGTGCGGCTGCTACCCGCTTTCCGACGAGCTGTCGTCGTCTTTGGTGCGCTCGCCGTTGACGACGCCGAGCCGCCTGTCGGCCTTCGTTGCGCGCGCCCGCAACCACGATGGCGTTCAGTTGGCCAGACGTGCCGTGCGGCATGTTATGGCGAAGTCGGCATCCCCCTATGGAAACCGAGCTTGCAGCCTTGGCGTTTATTTCTTCGCGCGAAGGTGGTTTGGGTTTGCGGCGCGGTCGCCTGAACGAGCCCATTGACTTCTCCGAGAGCATCCAGCGAGCCTGCGGGTGTCGGCGTGCGGTGTGCGATATTCTCTGGCCCGAAGAGCGCCTGATTTTGGAGTATGACGGTAAGAGGTTCCACGGGACAGACGATAGGGTCAGCCGCGATGCGCGGCGAAAGGACGCGCTTCTGCTGGCGGGCTATGATCTGGTCACCATGACGGGCTCTCAGCTCGGCAATGTATTCCAATGCGCTGAGCTCCTTGATCAGCTGTCAGCGAGAATGGGCAAACCTAAGAAGAAAAGAGGGGCCGGCCATTTGGATCGGCACATGCGGCTTCGCAAGCAGCTGAGGAGCTATCACAACTCCTTCTTGTTTCGTGATGGGAAAGGCCCTGATCGTTGATTCGGATGCGGATTATCGAAGGGGTTGGATTTAAGGTGGCGGGGATGTCGAGAGGGCGATTCCGGGATATTGCGGAAGAGGATCGCGAGAATCGGAAGTTGTTGGGAGTTTCGCGCAGCCGGGACGGGAGAATCGGAAGTTGTTGGGAGTTTTGCGTACTTCTCGGAGCGTTTTGCTTACGAGAGAGGCGGTTTTGGCGCTCGAGACTCCCATCTATTTCCCGATGGCGCTCGAAACTCCCATCTATTTCCGAAAAATGCCAAGCGGGCAGAAGGCGTCTCTGGTTTTTGAGGCTTGCGGTGGTTGAACTGCGGTGGTTGAGCGAAGGGAGCGCTTGGATTAAGGATTGCCGATGCCGCCCCCTGCGCAACCCTTCGGCCGCGTTCGCCCCTCCCGCCGCTTCGTTGATGTTTCTTGTCGGCAAATCGGACGGCGCGGCGCAGGGCCGTGGTAGGCTTCCCCTATAATCCGAAACTTGATCTTTGACTAACCTGTGTATAAGGAGGTGTGAGTTCATGCCACGGCTTCAGATCATGGACACGACCATCCGCGACGGTCAGCAGAGCCTCTGGGCCACCCGTATGCAGATCGGCGACATGCTGCCGATCCTGCCGAAGATGGACCGCGTCGGCTACTGGGCCATCGAGGCGTGGGGCGGGGCGACGTTCGACTCCTGCCTGCGCTTTTTGGACGAGAACCCCTGGGAGCGTCTGCGCGCCATCAAGGCGAACACGCCCAACACGCCGCTCGCCATGCTCTCGCGCGGGCAGAACCTCGTCGGCTACAAGCACTACTCCAAGGAGATCGTGCACCGCTTCATCAACGCGGCGCATCGCAACGGCGTCGAGGTCTTCCGCGTGTTCGACGCGCTGAACGACATCCGCAACGTCGTGGACAACGCCGAGGCCATCAAGGAGTGCGGCGGTCTGTTCGAGGGCGCCATCTCCTACACGATCTCGCCGGTGCACACGCTGGACTCCTACTTGGAATACGGCCAGCAGCTGAAGGATCTGGGCGCCGACACCATCGCCATCAAGGATATGGCCGGCATGCTCACGCCCTATCGCGCCGAGCGCATGGTGAAGGCGTTCAACGAGGAAATCGGCCTGCCGGTGCACATCCACTGCCACTATGTCGGCGGCATGGCCCCGGCCAACATCCTGAAGGCCGCCGAGGCGGGCGTGGCCGTGGCCGACACGGCTCATGCTCCGCTCGCGTTCGGCAACTCGCATCCGGCGGTGGAGATGATCGTGGCCGCTCTGAAGGAGAGCCGCTACGACACCGACCTCGACTTGGATCTGCTGTTCGAGATCTCCGAGTACTGGGAGGAGATGCGCAAGCGCGGCCACTACAAGCGCGGCGTGTCCTCGCTCATTCATATGCAGGTGTACTCGCACCAGGTGCCCGGCGGCATGATGAGCAACCTCATCAGCCAGCTGGAGGTGCAGAAGGCCGCGCACCGTCTGCCCGAGGTGATGGCCGAGATTCCGAAGGTGCGCGCCGAGGTGGGCTATCCGCCGCTCGTGACGCCGATGTCCCAGATCGTGGGCACCCAGGCGGTGTTCAACGTGCTGACGGGCAAGCGCTGGGGCGTCATCTCCAAGGAGATGAAGGACTATGTGTGCGGCTACTACGGCAAGGCGCCGGGCAACATGGACAAGGAAATCGTGGCGAAGGTGGCCGGCGATGCCGAGATCTTGGATCCGAAGATCGCCCCCGGCACGCTGGTGACCACCACCTACGACGAGTGCGCCGCCGAGATTGGCGATTTGGCCCAAAGCGAGGAGGACGTGCTCATGTACGCCCTGTTCCCCAACGAGGCCCGCACCTATTTGAGCAAGCACCGGGTATCCGAGAAAGTCGATTTCATGCTGGAGCAGGAGTCCAGCGCCACCAAGGAGGACGATTACGTGGACATCAATCAGATTCGCGAGCTGGTTCGCGTTGCCGAGGAGAGCGGCGTCGGGGAGATCGTCGTAGAGGAAGAGGGCATGCGCATCGCTGTCCGCATGCCGGGTCAGGGTACTCCGGCCGCTGCCGTGCCCGCCGCTCCGCAGGCCCAGGCGGCTCCCGTTGCCGCCGTGCCCGCGCCGGCCGCCGAGGAGCCGGCGAGCGATCGTCCGGCCACATGGAAGCCGGTGGTGGCTCCCATGGTGGGCACCTACTACGAGGCCCCGGCCCCGGGCGAGCCGCCCTTCGTGAAGGTGGGCGACGAGGTGGCCGCCGGCGAGACGCTGTGCATCGTGGAGGCCATGAAGCTCATGAATGAGATCGCCGCCGAGGAGATGGGCACCGTGCGCGAGGTGTGCCTGTCCGACGCCACGCCGGTGGAGTACGGCACCGTGCTCTTCTACGTGGAGCCCCACGACCCCACGCCGGGCGCGTAGGAGACAAGCATGTTCGAGAAAATTCTAGTTGCCAACCGCGGCGAGGTGGCGCTGCGCATCATGCGCGCCGCCCGCGAGCTGGGCGTGAAGACGGTGGCCGTGTACTCCACGGAGGATGCCGACACCTATCCGGTGCGCTACGCCGACGAGGCCGTCTGCATCGGCCCTGCCCAGTCGAACAAGAGCTATCTGGTCATGGCCTCCATCATTGCCGCGGCGAAGAACACCGGCGCCGAGGCGATTCATCCCGGCTACGGCTTTTTGGCCGAGAACGCGGAGTTCGCCCGCGCCTGCGCCGACAACGACCTGGTGTTCATCGGCCCCGCCCCTGAGTGCATCGACCGCATGGGCGACAAGTCGTCGGCCCGCGAGACCATGAAGATGTGCGGCGTGCCCACGGTGCCCGGTTCCGACGGCTGCCTGGATACGGTGGAAGAAGCTGCCGCGTTCGCCGAGAAGGTGGGCTACCCGGTGCTCATCAAGGCCACGGCTGGCGGCGGCGGCAAGGGCATGCGCGAGGTGCACGACCCGGCCGATCTCGCGGCCCAGTACAAGGCCGCCCGCACCGAGGCCGGCGCCGCCTTCGGCAACGACGGGGTGTATCTGGAAAAGCTCGTGCTGCGCCCGCGCCACGTGGAGGTGCAGGTGCTCGCCGACGATCACGGCAACGCTGTGGCCCTCTGCGAGCGCGACTGCTCCATCCAGCGGCGTCATCAGAAGCTTCTGGAAGAGGCCCCCTCGCCGGCGCTTTCCGAGAACCTGCGTCGCGACATGATGAAGGCGGCCCTGAAGGCCGTGCGCGCCGTGGACTATCGCAACGCCGGCACCATCGAGTTTCTGCTGGACGAGCGCGGCCAGTTCTACTTCATGGAGATGAACACCCGCGTGCAGGTGGAGCACCCGGTCACCGAGGAGATCACCGGCACCGACATCATCAAGGAGCAGCTGCGCATCGCCGCCGGCGAGCCCATGAGCTGCGCGGGCCGCGCGCCGTTCTCGCCTTCGGGCCACGCCATCGAGCTGCGCATCAACGCCGAGGATCCCGAGCACGGCTTCCGCCCCTGCCCCGGCACCGTCACGCGCTTCGAGCCCCCGGCGGGCCCCGGCGTGCGCGTGGAGACCTACCTGCGCCCCGGTTCCCGCATCTCGCCCTACTACGACTCGCTCGTGGCCAAGGTGGTCGTGCACGGCCAGGATCGCGCCGAGGCCGTCGCCCGCGCCAAGCGCGCCTTGGACGAGTTCGTTATTGAAGGAATCGCAACAACTATCCCATTCCACAAACGCGTGCTCGATAACGAGGTATTCTTGGCCGGTGACGCGACAACCGACTTTATCGAAACCCAGATGGGAGACGTACTATGACAGATCAGATGAACGTCGAGGGCCTTTCCATCGCCCCGGGGGTCATGGAGACCATCATCTCCGTGGCCGCCAGCGAGGTGGACGGCGTGGCCTCGCTGGGCTCCTTCGCCACGAGCGGCATCCGCTCCATGCTGGCGAACAAGCCCTCCACCTCCGGCATCGAGACCAAGATGGGCGACGACGGCAAGCTCTCCGTGGCGGTGCACGTGGAAGTCTACTACGGCTACGTGCTGCCCGAGCTGGCGGCCCAGCTGCGCAGCGCCATCGCCGAGGCGCTGGCCACCCAGGCCGGCGTGGAGGTGTCCTCGGTGGACGTGTACATCGACGGCCTCCAGTTCAAGGCGTAGGTGGCGCGCGGTATGGCTCCGAGAATCCACGAGCGCACCCGCGACCGCATCAGCGCGGTGCAGGTGCTGTACACGAGCGAGCTGACGGGCAAATCGCCCAGCGAGCTGCTCGACTGCGGGCTGTGCCTGGTGGCGCGCGAGGCTCCCGCCGATGAGGCCGATGCTGCCGAGGCGGGCGCGTTCGGCCGCATCGAGGAGGGGACGCTGACCGATTACGCCCTGGCGCTCATCCGCGGCGTGGAGGCGAACCAGGCCCAGGTAGATGAGCGTATTGAAGCGGCGTCCGAGAACTGGGCGCTCTCCCGCATGCCCATCGTGGACCGCTCCATTCTGCGCCTGGCCGTCTTCGAGATGTTCCACTGCGACGACGTGCCGGTGTCGGTCTCCATCAACGAGGCGGTGGAGCTGGCCAAGGGCTTCGGCGGCGAGGACGACTCGCCGCGCTTCGTGAACGGCGTGCTGGGGCGCATCGCGCGTTCTATGGAAGGCGATGGCGCGGGCGCGGCTGATGCGGTCGGAGCCGACATTGCCGCCGCCGGCCCGGTGGATGCCCTGGTGGGCGCCTCGGGCGCCGCTGCTTGTGTGCAGGTGGGGGTGTAGGCGCCATGGCCGACGAGCAGGGTCGCACCTTCGAGGACGTGCACGAGCGCCTTTCCGAGATCGTTGACGAGGTGTCCGCCGAGGACATCTCGCTGGATGACGCCTTGAAGCTGTACGAGGAGGCCGTGAAGCTGGGCCTTTCCGCGTGCGATTTGTCCGAGCAGGACTTGGACGCGTTTCTGGCGACGGAAGAGGAAACGACGGCCGAGGAGGGCGGCGCAAGCGCTACCCCTACGGGTTCAACCGACATGCCCCGCGAGGCCTAAAGGAAACCGCCCATGGATGTCCCGCGCATACTCGATGCTATCAGCTCGCCGGCCGATTTGAAGGTGCTCGATAACGAGGAGCTGGCCATTTTAGCCCGCGAGATCCGCCAGGAGATCGTCGCCACCACCTCGGTCACCGGGGGACATGTGGCGTCGTCTTTGGGCGCCGTGGACATCATCGTGGCCTTGGAGAGCCTGCTCGACATGCCGCGCGACCGCGTGGTGTTCGACGTGGGGCACCAGGCCTACGCCCACAAGCTGCTCACTGGCCGGCGCGAGGCGTTCAAAACACTGCGCACCTACGGCGGCCTTTCCGGCTTCACCAAGCCGTCGGAGAGTCCCTACGACGTGCACCCGTCGGGCCATGCGTCCGACTCGCTTTCCATCGCCACGGGTCTCGCGAAGGCGCGTCAGCTGAAGGGCACCGACGAGAAGGTGGTGGCCCTCATCGGCGACGCGTCGCTCGCCGGAGGCATGGCCTTCGAGGCGCTGAACTACATGGGCAACGAGCAGTTGCCGCTCGTCGTCATCTTGAACGACAACGAGATGTCCATCTCGCGCAACGTGGGCGCTCTTATGAAGCATCTGGGCAACATCCGCGCCAACAGCCACTACCGCGAGGCGCGCGAGGGCCTGCAGGCGGCCATGGAGCAGGGAGGCCCCGCGGCCCGCGGGCTGCTCGGCTTCGGCAAGAACATGAAGGAATCCCTCAAGCAAATGGTGATTCCCCACACGATGATCTACGAGTCGCTCGGCATCGTGTGCACCGCGCCCATCGACGGCCACAACATCGCCGAGCTGCGCGACGTTTTATCGCTCGTGCTGGAAATGGACGGCCCGGCCCTTGTGCACGTGGTCACCCGGAAAGGGGAGGGCTACGAGCCCGCCCGCCGCGACCCCGAGGCGTTCCACGGCACCGGCCCCTACGATATTGCCACGGGCCGCGCGTTGAAGAAGCCCGGGCGCGCCCCCAGCTACACCGAGGTGTTCGGTGCGGCGCTCGCCGACGAGGCGGCCAACGACGCGGACGTGGTGGCCATCACGGCGGCCATGACCGGCGGCACGGGGCTGAAGACCTTCGCGGCGGAGTTCCCCTCGCGCTTTGTGGACGTGGGCATCGCCGAGGAGCAGGCGGTGGGCATGGCGGCCGGCCTCTCGTCGGGTGGCAAGAAGCCCGTGGTGGCGCTGTACTCCACCTTCATGCAGCGGGCTGTGGATCAGATGATCATCGATGTGGCCCTGCCGGAGGCGAATGTGGTGTTCGCTTTCGATCGCGCGGGCCTGGTGGGCGATGACGGGCCTACGCACCACGGCGTCTTCGACATGGTGTACACGCGCATGGTGCCGAACATGCGGGTGCTCGCGCCCTCCGACGAGGCGGAGCTCGTGCACGCGCTGCATACGGCGCTGGTTTTGGAGGGCCCCGTGTCGCTGCGCTACCCGCGCGGCGAGGCCGAGGGTGCGCCGTTGCCGGATGTGCCGGAAGTTCTGGAAGTGGGGAAGTCCCGCACGGTGCGCGAGGGGGGCGACGTGGCCCTGCTCGCCTTCGGTCGCATGGTGGGCCAAGTCCGCGCCGCCGCCGAGCTGCTGTCCGCCGAGGGCATCGAGTGCCGCGTGGTGGACATGCGCTGGGTGAAGCCGCTGGATGCGGAGGCCATCGCTGCGGCGGCGGCCTGCCGTTTGGTGGTCACGGTGGAGGAGGGCGTCATCGCGGGAGGCGCCGGCGAGGGCGTGCTGGAGGTGCTGGCCCGCCAGGGTGCCACGACGCCTGCCGTCACGCTGGGCATCCCCGACCGCTTCATCGGCCAGGGTCCCGTGCCCCAACTCTTCGCCGACCTCGGCCTGAATGCCGAAGGCATCGCCGCTACGGTGCGCGAGGCGCTAGGTTAATCGAACCTCACAGCCAACGCGCTTCGTTCAGCCAAAACACCTGCTTCTTTCCCTGGTAGGCAGTCGAGCAATAGCGCAAGTCGACAAGTCGATTCAAATCGTCGCGAGCCGTGGAGGCGGCGCACTCGAAGGATGGGCGTAGGCCTCCTCCGATAGCCGAATCCGTCTGGCTCGCCCGTTCCTTCCCTCCCCAGGGGCGATGCCAGCTGTTCGAGAAAGGACGCGCACCCGTCACGGATGCGCGTCCTTCTTTTCGTGCGGTAGGACGGGCGCCTCGTGCTATAGAGTCCCAAATACGATACACTGCTCTGTGTACTTGTTTACAAATTCCTTAGGATGAGGTACAGTGAGGCTAGCGAATGGAGGTTGCTATGGCGACGAAGACGTTTTCGGGACGGGCCGATGCCGAGAAGATCCTTCTTGCCGACGCCCTGGCACGACAAGAGTACGGCTTGTCCTTTGGGCAATACTGCAGCGGTGTCCTCGTCGATTACATTTGCGAGACGGGGGCGCTCCCCGATACGCGTGTGCACTCGAAGAAAAAAGGCGGTGTGGCCATGATGCTGAGCCTTGCGAAGAAGCATCAGGGTAGCGACATCGCTCGCCTGAGTGACCAAGAGATTCGCGATCTCGTTGCGAGCCGCTATGAGTAGTAAGGTGCTTCTCGATACCAACGTTATGCTCGACCTCGCCTTGGCACGGCCGGAGGGGTTCGATGCAGCCGCCGCCATCGCCGAGGCCGTGGCCTATGAAGAGGTCGTCGCATATGTTTGCGCCACGTCGCTCAAAGATCTGTACTACATCCTCTCCAAAGCCATGGGGGAGAAGGACGCGCGAACCTACATCAAGGCTGTGATGGACGATTTCATTATCTGCTCAGTCGATTACGCCCTCTGTCGTCAGGCTGCAGATTCCGACGAGCCTGATTTCGAAGACGGTTTAGTGCGCGCCTGCGCCGAGAACGCCCGCGTTGATTTCATCGTCACGCGAGACGTTACGGCGTTTGCTCGATCAAAGGTGCGCTCAATCGCTCCGGCAGATTATGTGGCGCGGTTTCTTGTCGACGAATAGGCATTGCGGATCAAGAGAATTCCGCAGTACTTTGTTTTCTGATTGGGAGGGGCGACCGAGGTCGCCCCTATGGAGGCTGACTCGCGGGGCCAGCTACTGCAGCTTCTTCTCCATGATGTAGTCGTCCATGATGTAGCCGTCGCCGATGTCGGTTTCCACGGCGTCGATGACCTCGAAGCCCTTGGCCTTGTAGGCGCGGATGGCCATCTCGTTGTGCTTGTTCACCGTGAGGTAGAGGGCATCGAGGCCGCGCTCGCGGGCGAGGCGCTCGTAGAAGCGGATGGTGGCCGAGCACAGGCCCTCCCCGCGGTGTTCCTTTAACAGGTAGATCTTCGAGATGAAGAAGCGGTTCGTGTCCGCCTCCACGTGCCCTCCGGTGTAGCCGACGATGCGGGGGACGGCGGCCGTGCGGGCGAAGTCCTCGGTGTCGTGGGCCAACTCGTCGTCGCGGTCGGATTCCACGTCGTCGTTGACGCGGCCGGCTACGGTGTCGCCCTGGTCGTGGATGTCGGCGCCGTGCGTCGCCGCGCCCAGCTCGTGGGGCGTCTCGTCCTCGTGCTGCATGATGAAGAAGTACTCGTAGCCATTGTCGGCAATGTCGGTGCGGAAGGCATTCAGGCTCTGGAACTTCTCCACCATGTAGTCGGTCTGCGCTTGGCCGATGATGGCCGGCCAGTACTCGTTCCAAATATGGTAGGCCATATGGGCCAGGGCCTCGACCTCTTCGTCGCGCTCGACCTGTCGAAATGTAACGCTCATGAGTGCATCCTTCCGCGTTGTGACAAAACTTTTCGAAAAAGTGGTCACAAAATCGAGTTCTGGGTTTTCTTTATGGGCGATACGACCCAATTAACGGTTGCGACTTTGTGTAGTATATCGTTTAGCGATATATTCCTCTTGCTCTTATGTCGTCTTGAGGTCTGCAAAAACCCAGAACTCGATTTTGTGACCAAATCGCGCCGATTCTTTGTAAAGGCAACGCTGCCATTGTAATGCTTCGGCGATCTGTGACGGGACGCGCGGGCATTTGTTTCCGCCCAGTAACAAGGAATGGTCGCCAGTGTTAACACTTATTTTTGAGGGGGTTAACAATCATCGTTGAGCGCGCAGGTCACCAGGTGCCGTGGAACAATCGGGGTGTCCTTGCCGTTGGGCATCTTGGGCGACAAGGGGTGGGGAGGCCCGCGCGGTGCGGCGCGCGGCGCCTCCCGACCTCTTTTCGCCGAGGGCCCGCGAACTGTGAAAGGGGTTGATCGCGATGATTGACACCGGTTCCACTGGGTTCATGCTCGTCTGCGCCATGCTGGTGCTGCTCATGACGCCCGGACTCGCCTTCTTCTATGGAGGTCTCTCCCGTCGCAAGAACGTCGTGAACACCATGGTGATGGTGTTCGGCGTGCTCGGCATCGTTGGGGTTATGTGGGTCGTTTGCGGTTGGTCGTTCGCCTACGGCGGCGACGGCTCGTTGCCGTTTTTCGGCGGCCTCGACCAGATCGGGTGCCTGAGCGCCGTGAACGACATGGTGGCCGAGGCCGAAGGCACACCTGACGCCTTCGCGGTGCTGTCCGGCCAAGGAGCGCTGGCCAACGACCCCGAGTTAGCGGCGGGCTATCCGGCCATTATCGACATCGTCTTCCAGATGGCCTTCGCCATGATCACCTGCGCCATCATCACCGGTGCTGTAGCTGGACGCATGAAGTTCGGCGCCGTATGCGCGTTCGTGGCCGTGTGGGTCGTCGTGGTGTACGCGCCGCTCGCCCATATGGTGTGGGGCGGTGACGGCTCGCTCATTGGCGACATGATCGGGGCCCTGGACTTCGCCGGCGGCGATGTGGTGCACATCTCCTCGGGCCTCACCGGGCTCATCCTCTGCCTTATGCTGGGGCGGCGCAAAGGGTTTGCGGTGCTGTCTTACCGCCCGCACAATGTGCCCTTTGTGGCCCTGGGCGCGGCGCTTCTGTGGTTCGGCTGGTTCGGTTTCAACGCTGGCAGCGAGTTCGCCGCCGATGGCGTGGCGGGTCTCGCGCTGCTGAACACCGTGGCCGCGAGCGCCGCCGGCGTGCTTTCCTGGATGATCACCGAGCGCATCACAGTGGGGAAGTGCACGCTCGTCGGCGCGGCGACGGGCCTGGTGGCCGGCCTTGTGGCCATCACCCCGGCGGCAGGGTTCGTGGAGCCCTGGGCGGCGATCGTCATGGGACTTATCGTGAGCCCCATCGTGTACGCGGCCATTTCCCAGGCCAAGCGGCGCCTCGGCTACGATGACGCGCTGGACGCCTTCGGCTGCCACTGCGTCGGCGGCATCGTGGGCGGCATCCTCACGGGTCTGTTCTGCGTGCCCGGGCTCTCCTGGACCGAGCACGGCGGCCTTCTGTACACCGGCGACTGGTCGCTTCTGGGCTCGCAGGTGCTGGGCATCCTGGTGACCATCGCCTTCGTGGCCATCGCGGACGTAGTGCTGGGGCTTATCATCAAGGCCTGCTTCAAGGGCAGCTTGCGGGTGAGCGCCGAGGATGAGGCGGCTGGGCTCGATGTGGCCGTCCATGGCGAGTCGGCCTATCCGGCCTACCTGGGTCTGGACTAGCACGGCGGAGCGATTGAGAAAGGAGTTGCGGCTATGAAACGAGTAACGGCTATTGTGCGGCCCGAGAAGATGGAGCCGCTGAAGGATGCCCTGTTCGCCGCCGATGTGAAGGGCATGACCATCTCGCAGGTGCACGGCTGCGGCGCCCAGCACGGCTGGAGCGAGTACGTGCGCGGCACCGAAGTGATGCTGAACATGGTGCCGAAGGTGAAATTCGAGGTAGTGGTGGAAGACGACGCGGTGGACGCGCTGGTGGACACCATCGTGGGCGCCGCCCGCACCGGCGAGGTGGGCGACGGCAAGATCTTCGTGGCGCCTGTGGAGGAAGTGGTGCGCATCCGCACCGGCGAGCGCGGCGCGACGGCGGTGTAGGCCACAATGCGGTACAATCTCGCCGAAACAAGGTGCGAGAAAGGAACCGACATGCACACCTACATTCCCCGCGGCGTCTGCTCCCGTCAGATCGATGTGGAACTGGACGGCGACACCATCAAGAGCGTCCAGTTCACCGGCGGCTGCGACGGCAACTTGAAGGCCATCTCCAAGCTGGTGGCTGGCCAGAACGTCGACGACATCGTCGCCATGATGGAGGGCCACACCTGCGGGCGGCGCTCCACCTCCTGCGTGGATCAGATGACCAAGGCCATCCGCGAGGCCCAAGCAAAAGCCGCTGAGGAAGCGTAAGGCGATCCCAGCTGCGGTTCACCCAAGGGCCCGGACTCATGTCCGGGCCCTTTTCTACAGCATCATGAACAGCTTGGCCAAGGCCCAGCCGATAAATCCGCAGCAGGGGAAGGTGAGCACCCAGGCCCACACCATACGGCGGGCGACGCCCCAGTTCACGCGGCGGAAGCTCTTCGAGGCGCCTACGCCCATGATGGAGGCGGTGGAGCAGTGGGAAGTGGAGACGGGCATGCCGGTCATGGATGCCACGAACAGCGTGATCACCGTGGAGAGGGAGGCCGCCACGCCCTGGTACTTCTCCAGCGACACCATGTCCATGGCCACGGACTTGATGATGCGCTTGCCGCCGAGAAGCGTGCCCAGCGACATGGCCGCTGAGCAGATGATCATGAGCCACAGGGGGAAGTCGGTGGCGCCGCTCGTCTCCATGCCGAAGGCGAGCGCGATGCCCAAAAGCCCGATGGACATGAACTTCTGCCCGTCCTGGGCGCCGTGGAGGAACGACAGCGCGCAGGCGCAGATGTCCTGCAGCACCATGCACACCTTGTTGCCGCGCTGGCGGTTGACGCCGGAGAAGAGAAACTCGATGATCTTGGTGGTGGTCATACCGAGGATGAAGCCGCCCACCAGCGAGAACACCATGCCGTAGATGACGAGCATCCACTCGGAGAGCACGACGCCGGCAAGCCCGTTCAGCGCGATGGCCCCGCCGGTGACGCCGGCGATGAGCGAGTGGGACTTGCTGGCGGGAATGCCCCAGAACCAACAGAAGACGCCCCAGCCGATGGAGCCTATCATGGCGGCTATGAGCGCGAGTAGCGCCTGGTGGGTGTTGCCGGAGAAATCGACCATGTTGAACATGGTGTGGGCCACGGCCGTGGAGATGTAGGTCATGCCCACCAGCCCCACGAAGTTGAACACGGCAGCGAGCGCGAGGGCGGCGCCGGGGGTGAGGCAGCGGGTGGAGACCGCGCTGGCGATGGCGTTGGGGGCGTCGGTGGCGCCCGAGATGATGGTCACGCCGATGACCAGCGCCAGAATGCCGAGCAGGATCGGATGATTTCCTGCCTGCGAGAGGAACACCGAAAGAGTCAATTCCATGGCTGAGCCTTATCCCGATGAAGCCGACCGGACGCAAACGCATCCTCTCATTCTAGCGCAACGTCTGCGCTCACGAAAGATGATGCGGAAAGTAAAGAATAGGGCGAGGAGGCCCTGCGTGAGCTGGACGTGCATCAGATTATACTTTGAAGTATAATACTTTGAAGTATAATATCCCTCCAACGAAGCATGGGAGAGAAAGGGGCAATTGTGGACGCGTTCGTCGATCGCATTGAAGAACTCGCCGCCTTGGAGGAGCAGTTCGCCGACCACCAGGCGGCCATGGCGGTCATCTACGGCCGGCGCCGCATCGGGAAGACGGCGCTCATCACCGAGTTCGTCCGCGACAAGCGCGCGCTGTACTTCCTGGCGACGGAGGAGTCGGAGGAACAGAACCGCGCGGCCTTCCAGAAACAGGTGGCCGCGTTCACGGGCGACGAGCTGCTCGGCCAGGTGTCCGTAGACAACTGGGACGTTCTCTTCGACCGTCTGACGAGCGACGGCGAGCGCCTCGTCGTCGCGCTGGACGAGTTCCAGTACCTCGGCAAGGCGAACCCGGCGTTCCCCTCCGTCTTCCAGCGCATCTGGGACACGATGCTTTCCAAGCGCAACGTGATGGTCATCCTGTGCGGCTCGCTCATCTCGCTCATGGAAAGCCAGGTGCTCTCCTATAACAGCCCCCTCTACGGGAGGCGCACCGCGCAGGTTCGCATGAAGCAGATTCCCTTTCGGTTCTACCGGGATTTCTTCACGAAGGAGATCGGGCGCCGCGAACTGGTCGAGCTCTACAGCGTCACGGGCGGCGTCCCCAAGTACATCGAGAGCTTCAGGGGCGTGGACGATGTGTACCGCGGCATCGAGAAGAGCGTTTTGAACTCCAGCAGCTATCTGTACGACGAGCCGAACTTCCTTCTGTCGAAGGAGGTGAGCGAGGTGGGAACCTATTTCTCCATTTTGAAGGCGGTGGCGGCGGGCAACCGCAAGAGCGGGGAGATCGCCGCGGCGCTGAACGTGAGGCAGACGGGGCTGTCGAAGTACCTGAAAGTGCTCGAGCGGCTCGATGTGCTGGAGCGCGTGGTGCCCGTGACGGAGGAGAACCCCGAGAAGAGCAAGAAGGGCCTCTACCGCATCAAGGACAACTACCTGCGCTTCTGGTTCCGCTTCGTCTTTCCCCAGATGGGGCTGTTGGAGACGGGGCGGCGGGCGGAGGCGCTGAAGACGATTAGGAACAACTTCGTCGACGGGCAGGTCGCCTACGTGTACGAGGACGTGTGCCGCGACCGCCTGTGGGATGCGGGCGCGGAAGGGGCGCTCCCCTTCATGCCCGAGCGGGTGGGCGCTTGGTGGGGCGCACGCGATGTGGAGCTGGACGTTGTGGGGCTGGGCGCCGAAGAGGGCCGAGCGGTGTTCGGCGAGTGCAAGTTCTGGGCGAGGCCCGTGGGCGCCAATGTGCTGAGGCACTTGGAAGAGCAGGCTCGAAAGGCCCTGGACGACCCCTCTTTCCGGCGCTTTGGCGGCCCGCCCGTCTATGTCCTCTTCAGTATAGGCGGGTTTACCGATGAGGTGCGTAGCGAGGCGCGCGCCCGGAAGGACGTGCTGCTGCTTTCGTAGGGCGCCTTCGACGCGCTGAGGGCTCTTCTCGGCCGCCTTGTGGGCGCGCTGCGAAAAATGTCAGCACTCGGGGAAAATTCACAAAGCGCCGCGCGCCTTCGGTGCTATACTGGGCGGGCTTGCCGATAGGCGGCAAGTGTAAGTATCTGTTGGCCCCCGAGACATGTTTGTTGCACCGCGATCCTTGCTTCTGCAAGCGAACATGGTACGTATCAACCATCATGACGAAGGGTCCCCGATTTAGTTTTTGAAAGGGGTCCGTTTTGACCGAAATCAAGAACACCTCCGTGATCGACTTCTCCGACATCTCCGACGAGCAGATGAACGAGATGATCGACGGCACGCTGACCGAGTTCGACGAGGGCGATCTCGTCGACGGTACCGTCGTCAAGCTGGAGCACGACGAGGTGCTGGTGGACATCGGCTTCAAGAGCGAGGGCGTCATCCCGGCCCGCGAGCTGTCCATCCGCAAGGATGCCGATCCGTCCGACATCGTGAGCCTGGGCGACAAGATCGAGGCTCTGGTTCTCCAGAAGGAGGACAAGGACGGCCGCCTCATCCTCTCCAAGAAGCGCGCCGAGTACGAGCGTGCCTGGATTTCCGTCGAGGAGAAGTTCAAGGCCGGCGAAGTGGTCACCGGCGAGGTCATCGAGGTGGTCAAGGGCGGTCTTATCCTGGACATCGGCCTGCGCGGCTTCCTTCCGGCCTCTCTCGTGGACCTGCGCCGCGTGAAGGATCTGGATGCCTACCTGGGCACCGAGATCGAGGCCCGCGTCATCGAGATGGATCGCAACCGCAACAACGTCGTGCTGTCCCGTCGCGTTCTCTTGGAGGAGGGCCGCAAGAACGAGCGCGCCGAGATCCTCTCCAAGCTCTCCAAGGGCATGCGCCTCAAGGGCAACGTGTCCTCCATCGTGGACTTCGGTGCTTTCGTGGATCTGGGCGGCATCGACGGCCTGGTGCACATCTCCGAGCTGTCCTGGAACCACGTCAACCATCCCTCCGAGGTCGTCAAGGTGGGCGACGAGGTGGAGGTCGAGGTGCTCGACGTGGATCTGCAGCGTGAGCGCATCTCCCTCGGTCTCAAGCAGACCACGCCCGATCCGTGGATCCAGCTGGTGGAGAACTACCCCGTGGGTACCATCGTTGACGGCAAGGTCACCAAGATCGTTCCCTTTGGCGCTTTCGTCGAGCTGGGCGACTCCATCGAGGGCCTTGTGCACATCTCCGAGATGGCCGGCCGTCACATCGACACCCCGGCGCAGGTCGTGCATGCGGGCGACGATGTGAAGGTGAAGGTCATGGAGATCAACCCGGAGCGCCGCCGCATCTCCCTGTCCATGAAGGCCGCCGCCGAGGAGCTCGGCTTCGAGATCGACGTGGACGAGTCGGTGCAGGCCGAGGAGAAGCCGGCCCGCCGCAAGAAGGACGAGGCTGTTGCCGAGGCCGAGGTCGTCGAGGTGGAGACCGTCGAGGAGTAGCCTCTGCGGGTTCGTGCGACTGCGAACGACCAGTGACTTTTCAAAGGCCGCTCTTCGGAGCGGCCTTTCTCGTGTATGATGGTTCCGTTGAATTACTTGGGTATGATCGCGCGAAGGTGCGCGGTTTTGGAGGAGGTTCGCATGAAGAAGCTGTTTCTCATCGGCGGCATGGGCGCCGGCAAGTCCACGGCGCGCAAGGCGCTCACCGACGAGGGCCTGGCTTGGATCGATCTCGATCAGGTGGGGCACGAGGTGCTCATGTGGGACACGGTGAAGGACGATTTGCGCGGAGCGTTCGGCGATGACATCTTCGATGAGAACGGGGAAGTGGTGCGCAGCGCCCTGGCCGCCAAGGCCTTCGCGACGCCGGCCGCCACGCGCAAGCTGAACACCATCACGATGCCCCGCATCGAGGAGCGCTACACCGACCTCATCGACGGCTTCGAGGCCGAGGGCAAGCCTGCCGTGGTGGTGGAGTACTCGGTGTTCCGCAACCGCCAGCAGTCGCTGGCTTACGGGGCCGATGTGGTCATGGCCGTGCTGGCGCCGTTGGAGACCCGTATCGAGCGCGCCGTGGCCTCGGGCTTTTCGGAGGAGGACGTGCGCGCTCGCATCGCTCGCCAGATCACCGATGCCGACCGCATCGAGGCAGCCGACGTGGTCTTCAACAACGACGGCACCCCCGAAGAGCTCCGCAACGAGGTCCTGGCCTGGTGGAACGAGTATAAGAAGGAGCTGTAAGAGCCACCTGCTAGACTTAGAATCAATCAATGGGGTCCCGAGAAATCAATCCTCGGGACCTTTTTCTGTTTGGAAGAAAGCAACAAGTGCCTCTTGGGCCGTCATCTTCGGAACGAATGAGTTCTTGAAGGCGGCTTTGTCGTAACTGATGATAGCTTCTACCTGAAGTTCCTCTGCGGCGACGCGGATGAGGCCGTCTTCGTAGTCGGGTTCGTCGGAGTCGATGGATTCGTGCACGAAAAGCCCGGTGAGATCGATAAGGTCGAAGGTGTCGACGATGTCCCGCAACGATTCACGCGCCTCTTCTTCCGTCATATAGTGGCGACAGAGGATGTAGTAAACATCATTCAGAGAGGAGGAGAGAGCGCATATTGTGCTTCGATTGATGTATGCCTCCTCCACAAGGCAGAGCGCTTCCTCGTGAAAAGATGAATCGGGATGTATCCAGTAGATGAGGGCGTTGGTGTCAAAGAGCAAGGAAGTCACGATAGCGCTCCTCCTTTGCCTGCGCAATCAAGTCGTCAGCGGTAAGTCCTTCCGGCCAGGGTTTTATCTTATTGCGTCGGGCAGCGATGCGTGCTTCGACGCGTCGTAGGCGAGCAAGTCTATCCTCTTCGTCGTCGAGCATGGAGGTAATGACTACCACACCCTTGCGAGGTGAGGCAAGTCGCAGGGGGGTATCCTGGTCTATAGCTGCCTCTTGTCGAAGCGCCTTGGGAAGGAGGACGGCCATGCTGTTGCCGACCTTGGTAAGTGTTGCCGTTGCCATAATGCCTCCAATCAGTTCAGATAATTATAACACGTTATAACGATAGGAGAAGAGAAATGGGCACTCTCTTTTCTGGAAAAACCTCTCAACTCGGCATAGGGTGCAGGGTGTATGCTGAATGGGGCGTCGTTGTTGAAGGAGGGGAATGTGATAACGACAAAGGAACTCTGTGCGGTTCTCGGGGTGGCTCCCAGCACTATTCGTCTCTACGAGAAGTATCTGCCGAAAGATCCATGGGCCCGCGGGCAGAACAACTATCGGGGATTTCATTTCGAGAACATGCTGTGCCTACTCACGGCGCGCCTATTAGGCTCTTACGGCATCTCGATGAAAGAATCCGTAGAGGTTATCCTTGCAGGTGATTTAACATCTATGGATTGCGAATTGGGCCAGCGCGTAAGCCCTTTGGCGGAGGAGCGTCGGCGGGCTTCTGATCTGATTGAATCTCTCGATCGCGATAGGGCGCTCTTGGCGAAGGTTCCATACCTACTAGAGGCGTATGAAGTGATCGACATTCCGTCGTTTTTCTATCTGGAAAGCGCTTGGACCAAGGCCTCTTCGGAGCAACAGCGTTTGGTGCGCACCTGGTCCCGCGAAATCCCCTTTGTCCACTATACGCCTCATTATCATGTCGAGGGGTTGGGAGATGGGGCGGAGCCGTCGCCCGACCTTCCGCGGAGCGGCTTTTCTGTTCCAACTCGTTTTGCCGATTACGTCGACTTGGCTAGCCTTCATGTGCGCTTCGTGCCCTCGTTCAAGGCGGTAGCCTTGGTGATCCGGGTTGATGGGATATTCTCTGAATCTTCCGAACGCGATAAGGGAACGATGCCTTTTAACGAGCCGTTATACGTTCGTGTCCTCGACATGGTGTCGTCCGCTTTGTCCCGGGAAGGCTCGGAGTTAACTGGCAATATTTACACGCAGCTCCTGTACGCAAATCTCCCTCTGCGCGCTGATGGAAGCGATGCCGTGCAGTACTACTATGTCTTCTCCCCTCTTGTGCGCTAAAAAGTCCTTGACTCCGCATAGGGTGCAGCCAGCAGAATGCTCCCGTCGCTTGACGAAAGTGAGTTCAGAAGTGAAGGGAGATGGCGATGGGTGCATCGAAAAGCACGATGGATGCGCAGGGAAATCAGGGGATTTCCCGTCGAGGGTTCCTGCGGGGCGTTGGCCTTGCGGGCTTGGCAGCCGGCGGGTTGTGCACGGCGACTGCTGTTGCCGCTGCAACAGGATCAGCCGACGCGGCCTATGCGGAAGAGTCCGCGGCGACTGTGGGTAACGAGCTGATTGAGATTTACGGAGAGAACGTCAACCTTATGCCCGCTTATGGGGCTGAATGGGATGTCGTTGCGGGTCCTGTGGGCTTCGAGTCCCGGGAAATCGGCGCAGACGAGATAACTCACACCGATCAGTGCGATCTGCTGGTGATCGGCGGCGGCATTTCGGGCACGATGGCCGCGCTGAAGGGCGCCGAGCTGGGTGCCAACGTGGTAGTGCTTGAAAAGATGAGCAAGGGCCGCAATACGTGGGAGAGCGTGGGCGGCTGCGGAAGCCGCATGCAGGCCGAGACGGGCAACGTCGTTGATCCGGCTCAGTATGTGGAAGAGATTCTGCGAGCTTCCTACTGGCGCGCCCGACCCGATGTAGTATGGTCGTTCGTGAACAACTCTGGCGAGGCAATCGATTTTATGCAGGACTCGTTAGATAAAGCGGGCCGTGATATCAAGATTTACAACACCACTCAGCCAGAGACGGGCTATGGCATCCAGGTGATTCAGGGTGAGCACAAATTCGCCGTTCCCGAGGACTATAACTGGACGAGCTGGATTTTCGGTCCTATCGTCATGGATGCCCTCACCGCTGTAATGCAGAACGAACTCCATATCGATCTTCGCTTTAATACCGCAGGTGTACAGCTGGTCCAAGATGCGTCGGGCCGTGTGACAGGCGCTGTCGCGAAGGATGCCGACGGCTACTACGCAGTTGAGGCGACCAAGGGCGTCGTGCTATGCACGGGCGGTTATGAAGCGAATCCCGATATGATGAAGGCGTGGACGCGCTCCGAGGATTACGCCGCCTCAAGCTGCTGGGATCCCTCTACTGGCCCCACCGGCGATGGGCACATGATGGGTTTGCAGCTGGGCGCTCAAATGGATCCCATTCCCCATGCGGTTATGAACTTCAATTTCGGTACGCCTGCGCAGTTCCTTGACATCCCGGGCATTTGGTTTACCTCCTCGCTTGGCATCGCCGTGAATTCACGTGGCGTCCGCTTTGTGAACGAGGGGCTGCCGATGAACTTCGTGTCCAATGCTATCAATGCGCAGCCTGGTCGCGGCAAGGGGTGCTGGATTATCTTGAACCAGGGTATGGTTGACGCCATGGCCGACATGCAGCCCACCGCAGATGAGACCATCAAGCAGTATATGGATAAGGGCTGGATGTTCAAAGCTGACACGGTGGCCGATTTGGCGCCACAGCTGGGGCTGGATGCGGCAATTCTCCAGGAAACCGTTGACACCTACAACGCCTATTTCTCCTCGGCCGAGAATAAGGACTTGCAATTCCGCCGCAACTTGGAAACCGCCATGCCGTTGGCGGAGGGCCCGTACTACGGCCTCGTGACGAACAGCACGGTACTGACCGTGGTCGGCGGCTTGACCATCGACGAATCGTGCCGTGTGTTGAACTGGGACGATGAGCCCATCGAAGGTCTTTATGCCGCAGGCAATGCCTCGGGCGGAGTCTTTTCGGGAACCTATCCGCGCCACCTTCCCGCCACCTCCGTCGGTCGAGCGGCCACTTTCGGTTATGTATCTGCCCGCCATGCCATTCAAGGAGAATAACTATGAGAATCGACAGCAAACGTACTATTGCGATGATCGCCGGAGTTGCCTTGACGGCCTGCTTGGGGCTGGCTGCCTGCTCGGCTGAGAATACGGGTTCCAACCTGTCCGAAACCGGCGATTCTCAGGCAAATACGGAGCAGGTGTCCGTGGCCTCTGGCCAAAATGATCCTTACGTTTCCGACGATGCCTGTCTGGGCTGCCACGGCGGCACCTATGAAAGCGTTGCAGCGCGCACCGAATCGTATGGCGATTCCAATCCTCACGACTCAGTTCATGGCGGCTACCTGTCATGCAATGTATGTCATGCTAGGGGTAATGAGGTGACCAGCAACTATTGCCTCGAATGCCATGATTGGCCGCGCGATTTGGATTGTAATCCCTATGACTAGAGCCTGTTAGCGAGCAAACGATAGGCTGCGGCTGGCTGTTTAGGGGCGCAAAAGCGGCCTCGATGGCGTAACGCCTCGGGGCCGCTTTCGGTTTACCACAGTCCGAGCATATGTTGCATGGCGAGGCTGACGGCGGCGATGCAGATCCAGCAGATGAGGCCCATGAGGATGGGCTTGGCACCGCTCCTCACCAGCTTCACGAGGTCGGTGTTCAGGCCAATGGCGGCCATGGCCATGACGATGAAGAACTTGCTCAAGGCCTTCAGAGGCGCGAAGGCGGCCGCGTCGGCTCCAGCGGCAACAGCAACCGTGGTGATGACCGAGGCTGCCAGGAAGAGCAGGATGAAGGTGGGGAAGGCGCGCTTCAGTGAGAAGCCGCCGAGAAGCCTCGCGCCGGTGGGAGCCGCTGCGGCGTTGGCGGCAGGGTCGCTCACTGCCAGGCCGTCGGTGCCGGGTCCGGCCACAGCCGCACCGGCGCCTGCTGCGTTCTCCTTGCGAGCCATGACGATGGCCAGTACGAGCGTGATGGGGATGATGGCGAGCGTACGGGTGAGCTTCACGATGGTGGCGTCGTCCAGCGCGTTCGAGCCGGGGTGCATGCCGTCCCAGGCAGCTGCGGCGGCGGTGACCGACGAGGTGTCGTTCACGGCGGTGCCGGCGAACAGGCCGAAGCCCTCGTTGGACATGCCGAGCATGCCTCCCAGGGTGGGGAAGATGAGCGCCGCTACCACGTTGAACAGGAAGATGACCGAGATGGCCTGGGCCACCTGCTCGTCCTTGGCGCGGATGACCGGCGCCGTGGCGGCGATGGCCGACCCGCCGCAGATGGACGAGCCCACGGCGATGAGCGTGGCGATGGCGGAATCCACGGACAGCACGCGGTACAAGATATAGCCCACGATGAGCGCCGTGGCGATGGTGGTGAGGATGATGGGCAGGCTCTCGGCGCCTACGGCCGCGATCTGGGCGAGGTTCAGCCCGAAGCCCAGCAGGATGACCGCGTACTGCAGCACCTTCTTCGCCGTGAAGGCGATGCCGTCCTGCACGGTGCCGCGCGCGGGCTGCTTCCACCAAAGGGCGATGACCATGCCGATGAGGATGGCGAACACCGGGCCGCCCACCACGGGCAGCGCCTCGCCGAGAAACCAGCAAGGGATGGCGATGGCGGCGCACAGACCGACGCCGGGGGCCACGTTCTTCACGTTCGCCACGATGAGCTCCTCACGTCACGAGATGTCAACAGCGATTGCAGAGTATAGCACTCATCATTAGGGGAGGGGTGCCGGCGCCACAGCACGGTCGCGCTGTGAACTTTAAGCGAACATCTGTTCATTTCCTGCGGAAGGTGCTAGACTGTTCTCCTTATAGAGAATTACTGCGAGAGGAGGGACGCGCGTGTCCACTCATCTTTCCAATATAGAAGGCATGGAAATGGCGGGGAAGCTGCCCGAGGTGCGGCTGGCGAACACCCCGTTTAAGGTCGTCTCGCCCTTCGAGCCCTCGGGGGATCAGCCCGAGGCCATCGCGGCGCTTGCGAAGGGCGTGGAAGAGGGCCTGCGCTACCAGACGCTCTTGGGCGTCACCGGCTCGGGCAAGACGTTCACCATGGCCAAAACCATCGAAGCGGTGCAGAAGCCCACACTCGTCATGGCGCCGAACAAGACGCTCGCGGCCCAGCTGGCGGCCGAGCTGAAGGAGTTCTTCCCCGACAACGCCGTGGTGTACTTCGTCTCCTACTACGACTACTACCAGCCCGAGGCCTACGTGCCCTCATCGGACACCTTCATCGAGAAGGACGCCTCCATCAACGAGGAGGTGGAGAAGCTGCGCCATGCGGCCACCTCGGCTCTGCTCTCGCGGCGGGACGTCATCGTGGTGGCGTCGGTGAGCTGCATCTACGGCATCGGCTCGCCGATGGACTACGCCGGCATGGCAGTGTTCGTCGACAAGCAGAAGGAGATGGATCGCGACGAGGTCATCCATGAGCTCATCGACATCCAGTACGACCGCAACGACTACGAGCAGAA
>OLNR01000156.1_pt1 | contig 64335 bp, 55 predicted proteins | sample 1672231 | NCBI WGS metagenome assembly OLNR01 (sample SAMEA3136662, study PRJEB25190) | human gut metagenome
GGCCATCATCTGGTCGATGGCGTGGCGGCCGGAGTTATCGAAGACGCGGTCGCCGATCTGCAGCACATAGCCGGAGAGGAGGCTGTCGTCCACCGTGACGTTCAGGATGACCTCGGTGGCGTCGTACAGCTTCGCGACCTCTTTCTTAATGCGCTCCAGGTCCTCCTCGCGGGGGGTGCGGGCGGCACGGAGGTCAGCTTTGACGATGCGGTTGGCCGAGAAGAACTCGGTGCTGAATTCACTTGCCATTTTCAGCCCCCGCTTTCTCCAACAGGTCGTCCAGCAGGCGGGCGTCGTCCTGCTCGTTCAGGTTGCGGGCCAGCAGCTTCTCGCACATGGCGCGGGCCAGTGCAGTGGTCTGGGCGTCAGCCTGGCGCAGCTTGTGCTGGCGCTCGGCTTCGGCAGCAGCTTTGCCCTCGGCCAGGATGGCGTCGGCCTGCTGCTGGGCGTCAGCCAGCAGCTGCTGCTTGTCCTTTTCGGCCTGCTGCTCGTAGGCAGTGCGGCGGGCAGCAGCCTCGGTGTCCACATTGCGCAGCTTTGCCTGCGCGTCGTTCAGGGCCGCAGCGGCCTCCTGCTTGGAGGTCTCGGCGGCGTTCAGTGCGTCATCCACCTGCTTCTGGCGCTGTGCGATGATGTTCATGACGGGTTTGTACAGGAACTTGCGCAGCAGCAAAAACAGAACCAGAATGTTGACGACTGTATACAGAAGGTTCAGATTCAGAGTCAGCATTCGTCATGCCTCCGTTATCAACCCAGGAACAGGATGATGAGCAGAGCAACGACGAAGCCGAAAATTGCAGTACCTTCGGCCAGAGCTGCACCCAGCAGCAGGTTGGTCTGGATCTTACCGGAAGCTTCCGGCTGGCGGCTGATGGCCTCCGTTGCCTTGCCGGTGGCAATGCCGATGCCGATGCCGCCGCCGATACCAGTCAGCGCTGCGATGCCAGCGCCCAGAGCTACGAGTCCGTTCATAATTATTTCTCCTTTATAAATCAATATTCTTCTTGAGGCTCCCCCTCTGGGGGAGCTGGCGCGAATGCGCCTGAGAGGGCAGGCCGCCTTTCTCAGAGCTTCCATACAGCGATAAGAACATTCTTCGTCAGAGCGAGGTCATCGCTGTATTTTCTGCTTTTTGTCAGCATCCTTGCCCTCTCCGTCATCTTCGATGACACCTCTCCCAAGGGGAGAGGCTTTTGAGAGGTTTACTCTTCTCCACCAATACTCTCTTTCATGAACAGCGAGGTGAGGAAGACAAAGACATAGGTCTGGATGAGACCATCGAACAAATCAAAGTACAGGCTGAAGACGGCCGGCACGAACACCGGGACCACCAGCTTGATGAGCTCCATGATGACGAAAGCGCCCAGCACGTTGCCGAACAGTCGCATACACAGGCTGGTGGGGCGGATGGCGATCTCGAGGATGTTCATGGGGGTCATGATGGGGGTGGGGGCGGCGAGGCTCTTGAGGAAGCCCTTGCCGCCCCGGGCATGGACGCCGGAATACTCGATGAGGCAGATGCTCATGAGCGCCAGCGCAGCGGTGACATTCAGATCCTTCGTGGGGGGCTTGATGCCGAACACGCCGATGAGGTTCGCACAGGCGATGTAGAGAGCCACCGTCATGAGGTAAGGCACATACCGTCTGCCCTGCTCGCCCAGCAGGCCCGTGAAGAAGTTGTCGATCATGGTGACGACCAGCTCAAGGATGGCCTGCCGCCTGGAGATGTGGTCCACCTTGAGGTTCCGGGTGAGCAGGATGGAGACGATGACCAGAAACAGCATGATGCCCCAGCTGACCACCACGGATTCCGGCACCTGCAGGCCGCCGAGGGAGATCATCTCCACATTCAGCTCCTCTTTCAGGGCCGCAGTCAATGCGTTCATCTCTTTGCCTCCTTTCTGAGCAGAGTCTTATCCTGAAGCGTAAAGGTATCGTTCGTTTTCACTCTATCTCCTTTCGTTTCTTTTATTAAAGCAGCTGTGCTAAAAATCAAAGAAGGTGCGTTTGTTTTTATGGAAACACACCCTCTTTCTGCGCTCAGCGCAGCCCTTTTGCGTCTGGTATCATAGCACGATTGGTGCAGTTTGATAAGCCCTTTTGTCGATATTCTACTTTTTGTTATATCTTATTTCACACCTCAGCCGGGGATGTTGTGCATCTTGCTTAATAATGCACCGTCAAACTGTCCATTTTGACCAAATTCTTAGTCATTCCTTAGTGGTTCGTTTCATTTTTGAGGTAAAACGAAACCCTTTCGGCAAAATTATACGCCCCATGTATATCGGGCATATAAAATTCATATAGCTGTCAAGTGTGTGATACATGAAATTTTCTTAATCAGAAGCTTATCTTTATTAAGTAATATTACCTGTTTATAATATAGGACATAGGCTCACTGGGCGTTCTGTCCACCGCGGCGGAAGATAGCACGGAAGAAGTTTGGCAGTTCTTGTGCAGAGGTTTTCCACAAAAGGCCCTGCGGGCCGTCCAGACTGCGCAGGGAGGCCGTTTCAGTCATGCGTTTGTATGAACAATACAGTTTTTTTGTCATTTCTTGAAAAAATATATCTAATTCATTGTGCATTCTGCGAATGGACAAACCGCGCCCGCGCGTGTATAATAAAGCCAGAAACCAGAGAAGTACAGCAGAAGCTCAAATGAGAGCTAACCCCGCTGACTTTAAGCAGAAAGGAGCGAAGACCGATGGTCGATATGGAACCCGCACAGTACGCACAGACTGTCGGGGTTCGCTGAGAAGCAAAACAGAGGCTCACCACAAACGGGATGCTTCCCCCGTATAAAAACACAACAACAAGAGCCGTTCTTGAGCATCAATAAAGCGAATAACAGAACAGTCTGTGAAATAAAATCCCTCGCGTTCAAATAGATCCGCCGAAGGTGATTCCAATGAAGAAAGCTTTTGTACGGAACGTCTTATTTGAATAACTCCAAAGGAGAAACTCCGATGTACTAAGTAATGACACTCCCTTCGCAAATCTAACTCGAAAGAATGTGGTAATATGAAATTCATCTCTGTGATTCGTATCCCGCACTCCAACAGTTAAGAAAAGGGTCATTCCAATGTACTGAGAAATTCATTCCCCTGCCAATCGTTCTTCACCGTTTCAAAGGAGAATCTTCTATGAAACGTCCGGTACAGACCGAAAAATGAAGAAATCGAGGTCAAGAGGCTATGACTCCGAAGAAGTAAGCATCCTGCCGACTGAGGGCTTGCAACCGCCTCGAGTCGGCAGGTTTTTTGTCTGATGTTTTCCAATGAAGCCTGCATCCTCCCGTTTTCCTGCCGGGAGGATGCGGGTTTTGTTTTGTCCCGAATATTTTGCGGCGGCAGGCGCAGGGCCTGTAGACTTTCGAATCTATTTCGTGTATACTTTTGCTCAGAAAGCAGCACTTACAAGGAGGCAGACCACTATGGCAAGCAATTTCGAGTTCTACTCCCCCACCCGGGTCATCTTCGGCAAAGGCACCGAACAGCGCGTGGGCGCGCTGGTGCGCGAATACGGCGGCACCCGCGTCCTCATCGTCTACGGCGGCAAGAGCGCCGTCCGCTCCGGTGTGCTGGACCGGGCTGAAAAGTCGCTGGCCGAGGCCGGCATTTCCAGCTGGACGCTGGGCGGCGTCGTGCCGAATCCCCACCTCGACAAGGTCTACGAGGGCATCCGCATCGGCAAAGAGAACAGCATCGACTTCCTGCTGGCCGTGGGCGGCGGCAGCGTCATCGACACGGCCAAGGCCATCGCCTACGGCCTGGCCGAGCCGGAAAAGGACGTCTGGGAGCTGTACGAACACACCCGCACGGCCAGGAAGTGCCTGCCGGTGGCCAGCATCCTGACCATCGCGGCGGCGGGCAGTGAAACATCCAACAGCAGCGTCATCACCCGGGTGGACACCCACCAGAAGCGGGCCTACAACGACGACATCAGCCGCCCGAAGTTCGCCCTCATGGACCCCGAGCTCACCAAGACCCTGCCCGACTATCAGACCGAGTCCGGCTGCGCCGACATCATGATGCACACCATGGAGCGCTATTTCACCAATGGCGGCAACATGGAGCTGACCGACGCGCTGGCCGAGGGCCTGCTGCGCACCGTGATGAAGAACGCGGTCATCCTCCACACCGACCCGGCCAACTACGAGGCCCGGGCCGAGGTGATGTGGGCGGGCAGTCTCTCTCACAACGGCCTGACCGGCTGCGGCATCGCCAGAGGCGACTTTATGTCCCACAAACTCGAGCACGAGATGGGCGGTATGTTCGACGTGACCCACGGCGCGGGCCTCGCCGCCATCTGGCCCAGCTGGGCGCGGTACGTCTACAAGAACTGCCTGCCCCGCTTCGTCCGCTTTGCCCGGAACGTCATGGGCGTGACCACCGACGGCACCGACGAGGAGATCGCCCTGAAGGGCATCGCCGCCATGGTGGATTTCTACCACAGCATCGGGATGCCCGCCAGCTTCCACGAGCTGGGCATCGACCCCACCGACGCGCAGATCGACGAGATGGCCCGCCGCTGCCTCGAAGCTTGCGGCTCCGCCCTCGGCTCGGCCAAAGAACTCAGCCTCGACGACATGATCGCCATCTACCACGCCGCCAACCACTAAGAAACTTTTTCTCATCTCCGCCCGGCACAGAGTATTTTGCTTACTCTGTGCCGGGCATTTCGTTGTCTTTTGTGTGCTTCATCCTACTTTTTGGCAAAGAAGTGGAAAAGAGATAGGCAAAAGCAGGAGTATTTGCTTGAATTCCCTTTCATTTTTGTATCTCAGTCAGTATAATGAAAGAATAAAGAGAGCTTCGGTCTTTTTTTGCCGAAGCCTCTCTTTCTGAATCGAAAAGTTTGGGGTATCAATTTCTATGACGAGAGAAGAGATGCAGGCCCGTCTCGAGGTTTGCCGCGAACTCTATACGGACGTCCGTCTTCTGGACGCAGATACTGTCAGCAGTATCCACGAAGGCGCACGCACCGACCCTTTCGGGCCGGACATCTGCTTTGCCTGCCGGAACAAGAGCGCCTTCTCCCGCCACTGCGCGGCCAAGCTGGCGCTGGCGACCAAGAGCAAAGCCTGCCGTCTGGAATCCTGCGGCACCGACATCGCCCACATCACGGCCCACTACTATGAGGTGGAGGGCAGGCCCTATATCCTCGAGCTCGTCCAGCGCACCCCCGGGCGCACCACCATCGACCCCGAGGACAGCGAAGCACTGATGAGCGAGGCATCCGGCTACGGCGTCAAGCTCTACCACGACAGCCTCACCTGCGCCTTCAACCGCCGCTATTATGAGGACGTCGTGCAGGGCTTCGAAGGCCCCTTCGGCGTCGCCATCATGGACCTGGACGATTTCAAGATCTACAACGACTCCTGCGGCCATCAGGCCGGCGACCTGGCACTGGAGGTGACGGCGGCGGTCATCCGGGACTGCATCCGTCAGACCGACACCCTCATCCGCTACGGCGGCGACGAATTCCTGCTCATCCTGCCCGGCTGCCCCATCGAGAAGATAAGATCCAAACTTGAGCAAATACGCGCCCGGGTGCAGACCACAGGCGTCCCCGGCTACCCTCACATCCATCTCTCGCTGAGCATCGGCGGCGTACTGCAGACTGCTGAGGATACCATGGAGACTGCCGTCCACTGTGCCAGCCGCCTGATGTATCAGGCCAAGGAGCACAAGAACACCGTCATCGTGGCCAGCTCCAGCGCGGTGCTGTCGGCCCCGGCCACCCTGCTGCCCAAGCAGAGCCGCCAGCAGATCCTGATCGCCGACGACTCCGCGATGAACCGGATGCTGCTGGCCGAGATACTGGGGACCGACTTCCGCATCCTGGAAGCCTCCAACGGCGAAGAGTGTCTCGAGCAGCTGCGCCACAACCCAGGCGACGTCGCACTGGTGCTGCTGGACATCAATATGCCGGTACTGGACGGCTTCGGTGTGCTGTCGGCCATGAACCGTGACCACTCCATCGAGGACATCCCGGTCATCATGATCTCCAGCGACGACTCCAAGGACATCATCCGCCGGGCCTTCGAGCGGGGCGTCTCCGACTACATCAACCGCCCCTTCGACGCCCGGACGGTCTACCGCCGGGCTTTCAATACCATCAGGCTCTACGCCAAGCAGCGGCGTCTGGTACGGATGGTGTCAGCCCAGACCCGCAAGCAGGAGCACAACACTACGATGCTGGTCAATGTGCTGAGCCAGATCGTGGAGTTCCGCAACGGTGAGAGCGGCTCCCACGTCCGCCACATCCGCATCCTGACCGAGAAGATCATGGCCCAGCTGCTGCGCAAGACCGATAAATACTCCCTCTCTTCCGAGGAGCAGGACAACATCACTCTCGCCTCGGTCCTGCACGACATCGGCAAGATCGCCATCGATGAGAAGATACTGAACAAGCCCGGCCGCCTGACGCCGGAGGAGTTCGCCGTCATCAAGACCCACACCACCGAGGGCGCGGCCCTGCTCCACCGACTGGAAAATTTCGACACCGAACCGCTTTTGCAGACGGCCTGCGGCATCGCCCGCTGGCACCACGAGCGGTGGGATGGCCGGGGCTATCCGGACGGCCTGGCAGGCGACGACATCCCCATCGGGGCGCAGCTGGTCTCGCTGGCCGACGTCTACGACGCACTGACCAGTGAGCGCTGCTACAAAAAAGCCTTCCCCCACGAAAAGGCCGTGCAGATGATACTGGGCGGCGAGTGCGGCACCTTCAATCCCCTGCTGCTGGAATGTCTCAAGGACATCGAGGGCAGTTTGCAGGCAGAGCTGAAAAAGGACTACCAGTCCGACCCCGCTGAACTCGAAGTATAAACGAAGCGCACCCCTTCTCCATACAGAAGCAGAAGGGGTGCGCTTTTCTATGTCTGCCGAAAGTTTTCAACAACACAAAACTTCATCCTCTCATCACAAATTTCCATCGTCCTTTTTTGGGAGGCTGTCAAACCTGCGTGAATGGGGTCGTTTCCTGCGTGAATCGCTGTGTCTAAGCCCCGATGGTTATGTTATAATATGGTCATAAGGGAGGAACTTGAGGATGGAGCTTCGATTTGCGGTCGTAGAAGACCGCCTGCCCGACGCTCAGCGGTTGGAGAGCCTTTTGCGGCTGGCTTTCGGCGGCGGGCAACCATTGGTCTGTGACCATTATGAGAGCGGCGACGCCTTTCTGGCGGCGTTCCCCTCAAAAAATTATCAGGTCGTTTTTCTCGACATCTGCATGGAAGGCACCAACGGCATCGAGACGGCGCGCATCCTGCGCCGGACCGACCCCGACCTGCTGCTGGTGTTCGTGACCTCGTCCCCGGAATACGTATGGGACGCATTCCCCGTCCACCCCTTCGACTATCTGCTCAAACCCTACCGGGAAGAAAAGCTCTTCCAGCTGGCCGACGAGCTGCGGCGGGTGCTCTTCCGGGCCGAACCGGAGCTGGAAGTTCGAATCGCACGGCAGCAGGTACATCTCCCCCTGCGGAAGATACAGTACGCCATGGCCCAGAACCACTACGTCCGCATCGTCAGCGACGACGGCGAGTGCCGGACCGTCTCCACCTTCTCCCAGGTGGAGCAGCTGCTGCGGGCGCAGGAGAACTTCATCGTCTGCAACCGGGGCGTCATCCTGAACATGGACAAGGTGCTCCGGCTGGACTGTGACTGCTTCGAGATGCTGGACGGCACCTGCCTGCCCGTGCGTCAGAAGGATAAGAACACCCTGTTCGCCCAGTTCACACAATATCAGTTCCGCCATATGCGGCGGGAGCTATGACGCCGAGAGGAGGCCCGACCTTGGACTTTTCTTTATTTGGACGCTATTTTCTGGACCTCGCCGTCTTCTACCCGGGGGCATTCCTCTGCCTCGCGCCCCTGTGGGAGCATGTGAAGGCACCCCGGCGCACCGCTGTGCTGGCAGCCACTCTCGTCACGGTCATCTGCCTTGCAGCGGCGGCCCTCTGCTCCATCTTCGAGCTGGACAGCAACATCCTGCTTCTGCCCACCCTGCTGGCGGCGTTCTGGCTGCTGCGCTGGCGGGTGGGTCCGGAAGTTTCCGTGAGCCAGACCGCCTTTCTCTTCGCCGTCTCCGGCGTCATGACGGCGGTCTGCACCCTGCTTTCCACGGTGCTCAACGCCCGGGCTGAGGTGGGCAACGACGCCCCGGCCTGTCTCGTCTCCACCTCCCTGCTCAAGCTGGGGCTCTCGGCAGTGCTCTGCATCATCTTCTGGTTCACCGCCGTCCAGTGGAGCCGCTGGCTGCTGCGGGAGTACCGGGGCGAAGCCTTCTGGCAGTCGGCGTGGCCGTTGCCCACCATCTACGCGGCTTTCCTCGTCTTCTGCATGCCGCTGGACCCGGCCGTCGTGCTCATCAACCGTCTGATGATCATTTCCGTCCTGGCCGTATCCATCTCTCTGCTGGGCATCTTTTTGCTGCTGTACGAGATGTATCAGGTGGCCCGGGAGTACACCCGCAGCGCCCAGCTCGACCGGGAAAACCAGCTTCTTGCCGTGGAATCCCGCCGCTACACCGAGCTTCGGACCTATATGGAGCAGACGCGGCATCTCCGCCACGACTTCCGCCAGCACCTCCACGTCATCGCTGGACTCACCGAGGCCGGGCAGGTGGATGAGCTGAAAAATTACCTGCACCAGTACGAATCCGAGTTGAGTGAGGAGCGCCCCACCCTCTGCGCGAATCCTGCCGTGGACGCTCTGGCCGGTCACTACGACCACGAGGCCCACAGCCTCGGCGTGCCGGTGGACTGGCGGCTGGAGCTGCCCCGCCAGCTGGCCATCCCGGAGGCTGACTTCTGCATGATGCTGGGCAATCTGTTGGAAAATGCTTTCCACGCCAGCCAGAAGCTGCCGCCCGAACAGCGGCAGGTGAAGGTGCTGGCCCGGATGCTGAGCCCCGCCATGCTGGGCCTGCTGGTAGAGAACCGCTATGACGGTGTGCTCAAGCGCCAACAGGGCATCCTCCACTCCACGAAACACGACGGAATGGGCATCGGCCTCGTCTCCATCCAGACGGCCGTTTCCAGATATGGCGGTTCTATGACCGTCGAGACCGAGAACGGTTTGTTCCGGGTGAATATTTTATTGAACCTTTAACCTCTCAGTCTCGCATTCGCTCGACAGCTCCCCTACCGAGGGGAGCCTCTGGCGAAGAGATAAAGCTTTACGAAATGCCAAAGCCTCCCCTCGTTAGGGGAGGTGGCATTGCGAAGCAATGACGGAGAGGTTGACACAGCTAATTAAAGGAGGACTCCACCATGAAAATGACCCGACGCAATTTCCTCAGCGCTTCCGCCCTCACACTGCTGTCCTGCCAGCTGGCCCCTGCCGCCAGGGCAGACTGCCTTCTGTCCGACCTTTTCCACGGCGCAGACACCGCCCTGCCGCCGAAGCCTCTGACGGCGAAAGTCGTGGACGCCAACCCCTTTATGGGCCGCAGCGAGTCAAACATCCACCACGACTGCTACAACACCGACTCCACTGACGCCGTCCTCCCCGTGGGCATCTGCCCCGAGGTCAACGTGGCAATGGAAAAGACGAACCCCAACGCCTCCCCGGCCATCTTCTTCGACAACTTCGACAACCCCGTCAGCCCGTTCCTGGGCGGTCTGGCCATCCGTGACCTCGACGCAGAAGAAGTCCGCACCATCGGCTTTTTCTCTCCCGCCAGGCACGACGGCGGCGGCTATCTCATCCAAAGCTCCTATTCCTTTGTGGACGGGCGCAACCTCATCGTCTGCCCCACCAGCCACAACCATGTGCTGATGCTTCGTGCCACCGACGAGAACGGTACGCCTCTGCCGGTTTTTGAAAAGGTACTGGACATCAACATCAAAGAGGCCGCCGAGCGGGTGCTTGGCCGCAGCCTCGAGCAGAATCTGCTCTCCATCGTCTTTGACTACGACGGCAACCTCTGGTTCGTCACCGGCGGCTTCCGCATCTACCCCAGCCGCGGCCAGCAGGGCGCGATGGGCTACATCTCCCACAACGCCATCGAAACCATCCTTGCCGGCGGCACCGCCGACCTCGACCACGAAGTCCATGTCTACGCTCCCGCTCCGGGCGAAGGTGCTGAAAACGGCATTGCCTCCTGCCGGGAGGGTGCGGTCATCCTGACGAACCTTGCCTGCTACCTGCTGCGCGCCAACGGCGGCGTTGAAGTCGTCTGGCGCACCCCCTACGACAGCGTGGGCGCAAAAGACAGCCGCGAGGGCGCTGCCACCACCGGCGGCGGTCTGGCATGGGGCGGCGGCTGCTCGCCCTCTCTGAGCCGGGAGCTGGTCTTCTTCACCGACAACCTCGAGACGGTCAGCCTGATGGCTGTGGACATCCGCACCGGCGAAGTCGCCGCCAGCCACCCGGTCATCGACGAGCTGCCCGCCAACATGCCGGTGTCGGTGGAAAATTCGGCCATCGTCTACGACCACGGCAATGGCCGGGTCAGCACCATCGTCTGCAACTGGTTCGGCGCAGGCAGCCCCAACCTCGCAAAGCCCGACAGTGACTCGTCCATCCAGAGCTATGAGAACATCTACGACCGCAACTGGCTGCTCAAGGGCAACTGCATGATCATGCCCGGCGTCGAACGGGTGGACACCATCCGCACCGCCGACGGCTGGACCATGAAGAGCGTCTGGTGCCGCGACGACCTCAGCGACACTTCCATGATGAAACTCTCCACCGCCACCGGCTATATCTACGGCTTCGTGCAGGACGTGGACAGCGGAATGTGGCAGTACATCGTGCTGGACTTCGACACCGGAAAGACCGTCCTCACCGTGGACGTCGCCTCCCTCTACGGCTACAACAACATGGCCATCGGCATGTACGCGGGCCGTGACGGCAACAAGCTCTACTGCCCCACCGGCTACAAAGAGCTGCTCCGCCTGCAGGACCGCTTCGTCTTCCTGCCCGAGATGCCCTACCGGAAGGTCGATCTGGACAAGACCTCCCGCCGGGTGCTTTCGGCGGCAGAGTTCCAGGCCGCAGGCGGCGCCGGCACCCCCGCAAGCTGGCTCCACACCGCCACCCTCGACAACCTCCACCCCGCGACGACTGTTTCTTTCCGCATCAACGGCTTGACCGGAAATGCCGCCGACTATAAGCTCTTCGCCCTCGGCACGGATGGCCGCTACCATGAGGTGTCCGACTGGCACTTCGACGATGCCCCGGCCCGTCTCAGCGCGAAGAAGGTCTACAACGTCTACCTCACCGCACAGGACGGCGGCAGCTTCGACCTCTCGCCCGACGCCAAGGAAGTCACCCTTTCCATCGTTCTGGCCCGCTGAATCTGACAAAGCAGGAGGACTCCCGCCATGAAAATGACCCGCCGCGATTTCCTCAAGCTCTCCTCTGCCGCTGCCGCCGCCTGCGGCGTCACGCTGCTGCCGGCCCAGAAAACCGATGCGGCTTCTGCCATCCAGACCCTGCTGGAAGAAGCTTATCTCTACGCCTTCCCGCTGGTGCTCGTGGACGCCACCAAGACCGTCTCCACCAACACGAAGACCGCTTCCGCCAGCCGCGCCCCCGTCAACCAGTTCATCCACGCCCGGAAGCTGCTGGACGCTTCCAGCCGCACGGTCGTCAGCCCCAATGTGGACACCATCTACACGCAGGCGTGGCTGGACGTCAGCGCCGAGCCTCAAATCTACGTCGTGCCGGAGGCCGACCGCTTTTTCAACGTGCAGGTACTGGACGCATGGACGAACACCGCCGCCGTGCTGGAAGCACCCGGGGCCTACGCCATCGCCTACTCGAGCTGGGAGGGCACGCTGCCCGAGGGCGTCCGGCGCATCGACATTCCCACCCGGACGGTCTGGACCATCGCCCGCATCATGCTCTCCGGGCCGGACGACCTGCCGAACGTGGCGGCGCTTCAGGGCCGGATGCAGCTGATGCCCCTCTCGGCCTACCCCGCCGGGCTGGCCGCTGCGCCGGAAGGGAGCTATTCTCCGGAGAACGATTTCGTCCCGGTGCAGAAGGTACTCGCCATGACGCCGCAGGAGTTTTTCGACACCGCCAACCGGCTGATGGAGACAGACCCGCCCGCCGAGGCGGACGCGCCTCTTCTCCGCAGCCTCGCGGCCCTTTCCGTCGGCCCGGGCCAGCAGTTCGACGCCTCCGCCCTCGGCCCTCTCGGCGGGCTGCGCTGGAAGCGGCTGCTCCTTCAGCTCAAGAGCAGCCTCCGGGCACAGGCAGCACGCTATTCCCGCCAGATGGGCCAGTGGATCTACTATGGCGACCCCATCGGCAATTTCGGCACCGCCTACGACTACCGGACGATGGTCGCCCTGATGGGCCTCGGGGCTAACACCACCGACATCGCCATCTACCCGCGCACCTCCACCGACAGCGCCGGGGCCGACCTTACGGGCCAAAAGACCTACACGCTCCACTTCGACGCCCTCCCGCCCACAGTGGGCAACGGCTTCTGGTCGGTGACGGCCTACGGCGAGGACAACTTCCTCATCGACAACCCCATCAGCCGCTACTGCGTGAACGATCGTTCCGGCCTCCATCGGAACGCCGACGGCTCGGTGGACGTCACCCTCTCCAAGGACGCGCCCGAGGACACTACCAACTGGCTCCCCGTCTCGGACGAAAGATTCCACCTTTTCCTCCGCATCTATAAGCCCGACTGGACGGCGCTGGACAGCTTCCCGCCGCCGGTCATCTCTGTGAAGTAGCAAAAACGCCATCTGCGTCTCGGCGCAGATGGCGTTTTCATCGTTACAGCGTTTTACAGGGTACTCAGCAGGCGGTGGCCGCCGTTCTGGTCGGCGGCATAGCGGGTGGTGCGGTTGACCTGATTGTCCAGCGGCAGGCCCTCGGCGTAGCGCTTGAGGTTGTGGATGAAGATGTCCACGATGTTGTCCAGCGTCTTGGGCAGGCTGAACTTGCCGGAGTTGTGGGGCGTGATGATTGCGCCCGGCTCGCCCCACAGCGGGTGGTCGGCAGGCAGAGGCTCCGGATCGGTGACGTCGAGGCCCGCACCGAAAATTTTGCCGCTGCGCAGGGCCTCCACGAGGGCGTCGCTGTCCACGGTGGTGCCGCGGCCCACGTTGATGAGGATGGCACCGTCCTTGCAGCGGGCGAAGCGCTCGGCGCTGAACAGCTTGTTGGTCTCAGGGGTGCCGGGCAGGCTCAGGGCGATGAGGTCGGCCTCGGGCAGCTCCTCGTCCAGCTGGCTCTGGGCCACCACACGCAGGCAGTAGTCCGGGCAGGGCGTGTCGGGGTGGACCGTGCGGCGGACGCCCACCACCTCAGCGCCCAGCATATGGGCGCGGCGGGCGAAGTTGGAGCCGATGTCGCCCATGCCGACGCAGAGCACCCGCGCCCCGGTGATGCCCCTCACGGGGCGGTCGATGGGAGCCCACTGGCGCTGGTTCTGGCGGTCGCGGTAGAGGAACATATCCTTCTGGATGCCCAGCCACATGGCCAGCATCCACTCGCTGATGGCCAGACCGTAGGCGCCGGTGGCGTTGGTCACCATGCAGTTTTCGGGCAGGACGCCGGGCTTCAGGTAGGCGTCAGGGCCGGCGGAGTTGGACTGGAACCACTCGATGTGCTTGTTCTGGCGGATCATCGACACCGGTGCGTTGCCCAGCACGATGTCGGCCCAGAGCACATCTTCGGCGTGGACGTCGTCCAGCGCGTTGAAACGGAATTCAAATTCCGGCACGGATGCCTCCAGCGCGGCGCGGTGGGCGTCGTTCAGGGGCAGACATACCAAAACTTTTTTGTGCATAAGGATACCCTCACTTCCTGTGTATTCTTTTATAAGAATACTCTCCCCCGCCCCGCTCCGCAAGAGGCAAAATGGCCGCTTTCTTAAGAATTCCTTAGGATTTTATCCCACAAATCCCAAGAAGTATGTGATAAGCTGTCCACAATGCAGAAAATCTGCTATACTGACATTATGCAATACAGGAAAGGAATCATAGACTATGCAGACCATCATGATCGTAGAGGATGATCCGGACATCCGGGACGGCGTGCGCATCCTTCTGTCCGGGGAGGGCTACCGCATCCTCGAAGCCGAAAACGGCCCCCGCGCCCTCAGCCTGCTCACACCGGAAGTCGATCTGGTCATCCTCGACATCATGATGCCCGGCATGAGCGGCCTGCGGGTCTGCGAGGAGATACGAAAGACCTCCACCGTCCCCATCCTCTTTCTCACCGCAAAATCGCAGGAATCCGATAAGCTTCTGGGCCTGACGGCGGGCGGCGACGATTATCTGGCCAAGCCCTTCTCCTTCGCGGAGCTGAGCGCCCGGGTCAAGGCCCTGCTGCGGCGCTACTGCGTCTATCAGGGCAAAGACCAGGCCGAACCTCACCACCCCAGGCCCGACGCCCAGATGCTGGAGCTCCACGGCGTGCGCATCGCGCTGGACTGCAACCGGGTCTGGGTGGACGAGCAGGAGGCCGACCTGACCGAGACCGAGTACAAGATCCTCAAGCTGCTGATGCAGAGCCCCCAGCGCATCTTCCCGGTGCAGGTCATCTACGAGACCGTGTGGGGCGAGCCGTATTTCTACGTCTCCAACGGCACCGTCATGGTGCATATCCGCAATCTGCGGATGAAAGTAGAGCAGAACCCTCAGAATCCTCAGCGCATCTGCACTGTCTGGGGCAAAGGCTACCGCTTTGCGGCGCAGGAGGACGGCAATGGCAGCACCTGAAAAGCACGGTCTGGCGAAACAGTTCACCCGGCTCATCGTCCTGTCGGGGCTGGCAAGCTTTCTGCTGCTGGGCTTTCTGCAGGTGGTGCTGAACAAGGGCCTCCGTCTTTATTTCGACCAGCCCGAGGTTCAGCAGCAGGCGTCCCAGCGGCAGGTCGATGAGCTTCAGACTTACATCGACGAGAACGAGCTTTCCAGCACAGACATCAAAAAACTCACCGACTGGACACGGAGACATCGCTATAACCTGTTGGAGCTTTACCGCGACCAGAAGCTCATCTATTCGTCCTACGCCCCCCGCCACTACTACAAGAACAACGACCCGGAGGCCCCTGAGCTGACCGACAGTCACCAGCACGGCCCCTTCTACGACTGGTCGCCCGTCTACACCCTGAACTTCTCGGACGGTAAGATCACGGCCCTGCTCTACTACAACGGTTTCGACGCCTGCTACAGCACCGGCTGTGACCTCCTGCTCATCATCTGCCTCGCATCCTTCCCCCTCTTTTTCCTCTGGGGGAGCCGGGACATCGTGAAGTACATCGTCCAGCTCAGCGAAGAAATTCAGGCCATGGAGGGCGGCGACCTCGACCACCCCATCACGGTGCAGGGCAGCGACGAGCTGACGACGCTGGCGTCCAGCCTCGACTCCATGCGTCTCACCCTCCGCCAGCAGCACGAGGACGAGGCGGCCGCCGCCGCCAAGGTGAAGAACCTTATCACCGAGATGAGCCACGACCTCCGCACGCCCCTGACCACCCTGCTGCTCTACACCGAGATCCTCCGCCACCGCAAATATGAGACGACGGCGCAGGCCGAAGATTACCTTGCCAAGATAGACACCAAGGCCCGCCAGCTCAAGCAGCTGTCGGACAATCTCTTCGAATACGCCCTCGTCACCCGGGATACCGTGGCCGTCCTCGACCCGCCGGCCCGCTTCTCCCAGATATTCGAGGAGCCGCTGACCGAGATGGTGGGCGAGCTGCAGGAGCGGGGCTTTGCCTGCGCCCTCGAGCTGGGCGAGGAGGACGACACCCTCACCGTAAAAGAGCAGTACGTCCGCCGCATCCTCGACAACATCACCTCGAACCTGCTCAAATACGCCGACCCGGCGCAGGACATTTCCGTCCGCTTCGTCAAAGAGAACGGCAAAGCCGGGCTTGCCTTTGAAAATGCCGTCCTCCCCGGCCAGCACCGCACCGACAGTACCAAGGTCGGCCTCACCAGCATCGAGACCATGATGGAAAAGATGCACGCAGAATGCCGCATCGAGCAGAGCGGCGAACGCTTTTGCATCACGCTGCTGTTTCCCATAGCCCTCTCAGTCACGCCGCAGGCGTGACAGCTCCCCCAGAGGGGGCAACAACGACGACCGCCGCCAGTGGCGGAAACAGGGAGTCGTTGTTGGGGCAGCGGCCAGCAAGACGCAAGCGAAGCGCCGCGGATGCTGGGAGCCGCAACCCGGGTGCGAAGCACCTCTGGCGTGTCGGCAAGGTTCATACTGTACGAGCAAGGCTCAATTTATCGTAAAATATAGTGCTCCGCTGTAGAGATCAGCAGCAGCTTGGCAAGGAATATCGTTCCGAAGCCGCTGCCCTCTGCAGCGGAGCACTCTTTTTTGCGCCATATTACACCTTCAGCAGTCAGACGAAAGCTGCCCGGCCTGCCAAAGGCTCTCCCCTTGGGAGAGCTGGCGCGAAGCGCCTGAGAGGGTTTCATAAAAAATTCAAACCTCTTAAGTCCTTCTTAATAAATTTCTCGGGCATTTCCTAAGATTTGGAATATATACTTCTCCCTGTCAGACGGGGAGAAGTGCTCCCCGCGAAATCTCTTAGGAGGGGCAAATCACCATGCTATCAAAAAAGAAACCACAGGACAAGGTCGATCCGGAATATCTCGTCGGTCTTGACACGGCCTCTGCCCAGCCGGCTCCGGCGGGCGTGAAGCCCTTTATCAAAAAGCACTGGAAACCCATCACCGCCGCCGTCTGCGCGGCGGCGGTGGCGGTGGCCGTGCTCATCCCCAAGGGCGGCGCAAAACAGACCTCGGCCTCCGCCCAGTATGTTGAGACGAGACCCGAAAAGCGGAACATCGTCAACAGCTACAGCGCCGACGGCACCATCACCGCCGCCGACACCTACACCGTCAAGCCGATGGTCAAGGGTACTGTCCTGACCGCCGACTTCGAGGTGGGCGACACGGTCAACAAGGGCGATGTGCTCTACACCATCGACAGCTCCGACATGGCCAGCAGCGTGGAGAAAGCCCAGCTTTCTCTCGACCAGGCCCAGAGCAGCTACGACGACGCCGTGGATGCCCAGTACATCCGCAGCTCTGTCCGTGGTACGGTCTCCTCCCTGAAGGTCAAGGCGGGCGACGTCGTCTCCGCCGGGCAGGAAGTGGCCGTCGTCCGGGATGACTCCATCCTGCTGCTGACGCTGGACTTCCCCGCCGCCGACGCCGCCACTTATTTTGTCGGCCAGAGCGTGGACGTGATCATCGACGGCACCTTTGAGACGACCACCGGCATCATCCAGTCCATCTCCGGTGCCGACAGCCTCACCAGCGGCAACCTCGCCGTCCGCTCGGTGGTCATCGCCGTGCAGAACCCCGGCACCCTGAACACCACCATGTCCGGCACTGCCTCCATCAGCGGCGTCAGCGCCATGAGCTCGGCACACTTCACCTGCCAGTATGAGCAGACCATCACTGCCACTGCCAGCGGTATTGTGGCCGCCCTCTGCGTGAAGGAAGGCAGCACTGTCGGCGTGGACACCGCCCTCATCCAGCTTTCCAGCTCTTCCCTCTCCAAGCAGGTGAAGTCGGCTTCCAACAGCCTGCGCAGCGCCGAAATTTCCCTTAACGACACCCAGCGCTCTATGGAGGACTACACCATCACCTCCCCCATCAGCGGCACCATCATCGCAAAAGATGTCAAGGTCGGCGACACTGTAGGCTCCAGCTCTTCCACTACCGAGACGATGTGCGTCATCTACGATTTGAGCTACCTCGAGATGATGCTGGACGTCGATGAGCTGGACATTCTCGACATTCAGGTGGGCCAGAAGGCCGAGATCACCGCCGACGCCATCAGCGACCGCACCTTTGAGGGCGTCGTCACCAGCATCTCCTCCGCCGGCACCACCAGCGGCGGCACCACCACCTATCCCGTCACCATCCGCATCGACGACACCGGCAGCCTCATGCCCGGCATGAATGCCACTGCCGTCATCGACATTGCCAGCGCCGAAGATGCCCTTTCGGTCCCCAACGCGGCCATCGTCCGGGGCAATTACGTCCTCGTCACCGAGTCTTCCCCCTCTGCCGCCAACGCTGATCCCAGCATGAAGGCCCCCGACGGCTATGTCTACGTCAAGGTGACCACCGGCGTCAGCGACGACGACTACATTGCCGTCACCAGCGGCCTCGAGGAGGGCGACACCATCGCCTACGACGCCAGTACGGCCTCCCAGTCCAGCAGCGAGAACGGCTTCCCGGGCGGCGGGATGCCCGGAGGCGGTGGTCCCGGAGGCGGCGGAGCGCCGGGAGGTGGCTTCTGATGAGCGCACTCATTGAGTTCGACTCCGTCTGCAAATATTATCAGATGGGCGACACCCTCGTGAAGGCCGCCGACCACGTCTCTTTCCAAATCAACAAGGGCGAGTTCGTGGCCATCGTCGGCCAGTCCGGCTCGGGCAAGTCCACCTGCATGAACATCATCGGCTGTCTGGACGTCCCCACCGAGGGTACTTATCTTCTGGATGGCCGCGACGTCGGCAGGATGAGCCGCCGGGAGTTGGCCTCCATCCGGAACGAGAAGCTGGGCTTCATCTTCCAGCAGTACAACCTGCTGCCGAAGCTCACCCTTCTCGAGAACGTGGAAGTTCCCCTTGTGTATGCGGGCATCCCCGCCGCTCAGCGTCACGCGAAAGCGAAAGCCGCTCTTGAGCGGGTGGGCCTTGGCACCAAACTCAAAAACAAGCCCAATCAGCTCTCCGGCGGCCAGCAGCAGCGCGTGTCCATCGCCCGTGCGCTGGTCCGGGACCCGGCGGTCATCCTCGCCGACGAACCCACCGGCGCTCTGGACAGCCACACCAGCCGCGAAGTTCTGGGGATGCTTCAAGACCTGCACAAACAGGGCAACACGGTCGTCCTCATCACCCATGACAACTCCATCGCCGTGCAGGCGGAGCGCATCATCCGGCTGGAAGACGGCGGTGTCGTCTATGACGGCGACGCCCATTCCCCTGACGCCGTGGTCCAGCCCACCCTCACCTTCACGAAACAGGAGGCCGCCACATGATATACGAGACCGTCCGTCAGGCGTTCCAGAACATCTGGAGCAATAAATTCCGCACCCTCCTCACCATGCTGGGCATTATCATCGGCGTCATGGCCGTCATCGTCATCGTCGGCCTCGGCAACGGCATGACCCAGAGCATCAAGGACAGCTTCGCCGACATGGGCACCAACATCCTGAGCGTTCAAATCATGGGCCGCGGCTCCCGCAATGTGTCGGTGGATGCGGTGTACGACATCGTGGAGTCCCACCCCGACCTCTTCGCGTCCGTCTCCCCCACCGGAACCGTCAGCGGCACCGTCAAGGTCGGCACCGTCAGCTACTCCAACACCACCGTCAAGGGCGTCAGCGAGGTCTATTTTGATATGCTGGGCTACACCATCGACGAAGGGCGTCTGCTCAACTATGTGGACCTCGAAAACAACAAAAAGGTCTGCGTCGTAGGTGCCTACATCAACCGCGTCGCCTATGGCGGCAACGCCGTGGGCCAGACCATCAAGATCGGCTCTACCCGTTACACCATCGTCGGCGTACTGGAAGCCAAGGTCACCGACCCGGAAAATCAGGAAGGCAGCAACGATGATATGATCTTCGTGCCTTACACCACAGCGCTGCGGGTCGCCAGGTCCAGCACCGTCAGCTCCTATTCCGCCACCATCGCCGACGAATCGAAGCTCTCCGAGGGCAAGACCCTCTTTGAAGATGCTCTGAAGAGCCTTCTCCACTCGGACAGCGGCTATATGGTCACCAGCCTCAGTGAGATGCTGGACACCATGACCTCCATGGTCAACATGGTCGTCACCATCCTGACCGCCATCGCGGCCATCTCCCTGCTGGTGGGCGGCATCGGCATCATGAACATCATGATGGTATCGGTAACGGAGCGCACCCGTGAGATCGGCATCCGCAAAGCCCTCGGCGCACAGGAGAGCACCATTCTCGGCCTCTTCGTCACCGAAGCCGCCGCCACCTCCGCGCTGGGCGGCGTGCTGGGCATCGGGCTGGGTTACCTGCTCTCTGCCGTGGCGAACCGCATCCTTCCGATGGTCCTCACCAATATGACCCTCACCGTCTCCCCCTCCATCGGCTCTGTGGCCGTGGCCTTCAGCATTTCGGTGGGCATCGGCGTGCTCTTCGGTTTCCTGCCCGCCCGCCGCGCCGCACGGTTGAACCCGATCGAGGCGTTGCGGTACGATTGACCTCTCGATAACGCTTTTGGCTCTCCCCTTGGGAGAGCTGTCACCGAAGGTGACTGAGAGGGCAAGGATGCTCTTCTCTTGTCAGCCGGCTTGCCCTCTCCGTCTCGCATTCGCTCGCCACCTCTCCCAAAGGGAGAGGCTTTGCGATGATTTCCATAAGGAGTAACACCATGAAAAAACGATTCCTCGCGTTTTTGCTGGCGGTCAGCATCGCGGTATCCATGCTGGTGATGCCCGCGTCTGCGGCTGGCTCCAACGCCGCCGTTCAGGCCGCTGTGGCTCTGGGCGGCATGACCACCGAGCAGTCTGCTCAGCTCGATCTTCCCCTCACCCGCGGCCAGCTGGCCCGGCTGCTCACGGCCTTCTCCTCCTACCGCGAAAGCGTGGCCGCACAGGGCAGCACCGGCACCCTCTTCTCGGACGTCAACGGCTCTTCTGCCTACGGCCCCTACATCCGGGTAGCCGTCCAGCAGAGCTGGCTCAGCGGCTATCTGGACGGCAGCTTCCGCCCCGACAACGCCGTGACCCTCGAAGAAGCCTGCACCGCCGTGCTCAAGCTTCTGGGCTATGACGTCACCGCCCTCAGCGGCACGTTCCCCGCCGCACAGCTCAACAAGGCTTCCTCTCTGGGCCTGCGCAGCAGCATTTCTGCCTCTCAGGGCAGCACCCTCACCCTTGCCGAGGGCGCACAGCTGGTCTACAACGCCCTGACGGCTTCCACAAGTGACGGTCAGGTCTACGGCAGCACCATCGGCTTCACCGTCACCGACGGTCAGGTAGACGTTTCCTCTATCGTGATGGTCGATCTGCAGGGTCCCTTCGTGGCCGGTGCGGACACCATTCTGCCCTTCGTCCCCGCCTCCATCTACCGCAACGACTCCGTCGTTTCGTCGGCCGACCTCTCCGCCTGCGACGTCTACTACTACAGTGAGAGCGCCCGCACCCTCTGGGTCTACTCCCGCAAAGCCGCTGGCCGCATCACGGCCGTCTCGCCCACGGCCAGCGCTCCCACGGCTGTGACCGTGGCCGGCACCACCTACACCATCGGCAGTTCCTCCGCTGCTGCCGCCCTCTCCTCCCTCAACGGCGGCGGCGTGGGCCAGGTGGTCACCCTGCTGCTGGGCATGAACGATGAGGTCGTCTCCGTCCTCACCGGCGACGAGGCCGACGCCCTGTTCTACGGCGTGGTCCAGTCCTCATCCCGCAGCCTGACCGAGGAAAATGGCGCAGACGTCCAGCAGGAAGTCTCCGTCATGTGTACCGACGGCACCGCCCGCACGGTCCATGTGGACAAGAGCCTCAACTATGTGGCCGGCACCCTCGTCGAGGTGTCCGTGACCGCCGACGGCGAGTCCGTCGAAAAGCTGGAGAGCCGCTCCACCAGCGGCACCATCAGCGACGATGCATCCGCCCTGGGCAGCACTCCGCTGGCCGAGAACGCAGAAATTCTGGATACGACTTCGGAGGGTGTGGCTGGGACTGTTGTTCCCAGCCGACTATCGGGGGTAACGCTTTCGGACTCTGACGTCCGCTACTACACCACCAACGAGAACGGCCAGATCGACCGCCTCATCCTCTCCAATGTCACCGGCGACCTCTACACCTACGGTGTGCTGGACGACGTGAAAAACCTCACCACCACCGTGGGCGACAAGGTCGATTCCAAGGTAAAGTCCTCCCTCACCGATTCCGACAACTCCACCACCACCGCCACCACCACGACCACTGCCAGCAAGTCGGACGGCCAGATCGTCTCCGACGTGAAGGACATCGTCCTCCCCACCACCAGCGAGATCCTGTGGGGCATCGTGGACGGCAGCATCGGCACCACCCTCTGGCAGAGCCTGACGTCCAGCACCGGCAGCCTCGCCAGCTATCTGCTCAACCTCGCCGCTGACAACACCAGCGGTGCCGTGAGCAGCGTGCTGAGCTGGGTGGCCAAGGGTGCCGCCTACAGCTGCTATGTCGATGGCAAGGCTGTCAGCTACCAGACCTCGGTGAAGTACCCGGTCCTGGCCGGCGGCATCGCCGTCAGCACCAGCCCCTCCGGCACCGTGAAGTCGATGGTGCAGCTGGTCCCCATCAACATCGACAAGCTGGGCGCGGCCTCGGCCATGAGCGGCTCCAAGCGCTATGAGCTTGCCGACGATATGCAGGTCTACCTGTGGTATAAGGGCCAGTATTACGCTACCACCCTCTCGCAGGTCAACGCCGAGGATTACCACCTCATCGGCTGGTACGACAGCCTCGGCTGTGCAGCAGGCGGCAAGATCCGCGTGCTCATCGCCGTGAAGAACGACTGAATCAAATAAATAAACAGCAGCGGGTATCCGGCTCTCACCGGATACCCGCTGCTGTTTTATGGTTCAGGGCATTTATTGGGCTTTTCCCTTCTCGTAGTAGTGCTGCATCTCTTCGCGGGGCACCATGTTGCCGCCCGTGGCCCAGACAAGGTGGATGGCGTTGGCCATTGCCCCTGCGGGGACAGCGCGCTCCGCGTACCCTCCGAGCGCCCGGCCCTGCTGTGTCAGGACCGGGCCATACATCCCGGCGAGGGCGCTCGGCTCGAGGTAGATGCCTTCGGCGTCCGCAAGCTCGGCAAGAAGCTTGTACATCCGCTCATCCTGGATCGAATAGCAGCCGCTCATGAAGGGGCGCATGAGCGCGCCGACGAAACCGGAAGCGCGTCCCACGGCGAGGCCGTCGGCAGCGGTCAGGTTGTCAACGCCAAAATCCTGCACACAGACGTTGTTATTTTCACCTGTCGCCATGCCAAGCATCATACACGGGGAATGCGTGGGCTCTGCAAAGAAACAGTGCGCCGCATTGCCGAACACCATTTTCAGTCCAAAGGCCACGCCGCCGGGTCCACCGCCCACGCCGCAGGGCAGGTAGACGAAGAGCGGATGCTCTTCATCGACGATGATGCCCAGAGCGTCGAACTGCTTTTTCAGTCGGAGCGCGGCCACGGTGTAGCCGAGGAAGAGGGTCTTGGAATTTTCGTCGTCCACAAAATGGCAGTAAGGGTCATCTGCGGCCAGCCTGCGGCCCTCGGCCACGGCGATGCTGTAATCGGACTTGTACTCCACCACCTTGACTCCGCGGCTGCGCAGGAGGTCTTTTTTCCACTGCCGCGCGTCCGCAGACATGTGGACGGTGACTTTGAAGCCGAGTTTTGCGCTCATGATGCCGATGGAGAGGCCGAGGTTGCCGGTGGAGCCGACAGCGATGGAGTAGCGGGAGAACAGCTCCCGGAACGGCTCGGTGTCCAGCACGGCGTAATCGTCCGTCAGGTGGAGCATCCCGCTCTGGAGGGCGATGTCCTCCGCCGTTTTCAGCACCTCATAGATGCCGCCGCGGGCCTTGATGGAGCCGGAGATCGGCAGATGACTGTCCAGCTTTATCCACACCTGCCCGGCGATGGCGGTGTCCGAAGTTTCTTCCAGCACCTTCTGCATCGCGGGGATGGGGCGGACGGCAGACTCGATGATGCCGTGGCTCTCGGCTGTCTCGGGGAAGACCCTGCACAGGTACGGGGCAAAGCGCTCCAAGCGCGCAGCGGCATCCTCGATGTCCGCCATGCCGAGGGGGCAGGCGGCTTTGGCCTGTTCAAACGGCTGCTTGTCGGGGTTGAGCCACACCGTTTCCTTCAGCTCGCAGATGTCGCCCACGACCGGACAGGAGCTTATCCAGTCGGCAGCAGAGCGCCCTGCGATGATCTTATTTGGTGAGAGCATAATATTCTCCTTTTCCTATTCCTAAAGCGACGTTCAGAAAGCGACGTTCAGAACATTCCGGGGAGGACACCGGAGAAGGCGTTGAGCACGACCAGAATGACCATGCCGATGGCACCGGACAGAATGCAGGGGATCGTCGTAGTGGCGAGGCAGTCTTTGGTATCGAGGCCGTTGTAGGTGGACGGAAACCAGAAGGTAACGTCCGTCGGGAAGGTGGCGGCGTTGGCGCCGAGACAGACAGAGAGGCCTGCGATGATGGGCGACATGCCAGAGGCAAGGCACACCGGGCCGGCGATGGCGATGGAGGTGAGCATGGCAGCGGTGGCAGAGCCGACAGCGGCGCGGATGCAGAACGCCAGCAGGAATCCCAGCAGAATGACGGGCATCTTGGTCGCGGACATGATGGCGACGAGGTCGGTGCTCATGGTCGTTGCCCCCAGCATGGAGGCGAAGCATCCACCGGCACCCACGATGAGCAGGACATTGCCGGTGTGGTCTGCATAGGCGTCGATGTACTGCATGACGGTCTTTTCAGGCATATACGGATGCAGAACATAGCCAGTGACGAGCATGGCGATGAAGAGGGCGATGTTGGAGTTGCCGACAAAGTTGATGACGGTGTAGACAGGGCCCTCCGTGACGAACAGCGAGAAGATGGCTGCGAAAACGATGAGGACGATGGGGAACATGACGAGCAGGAAGGCTTTCAGCGCGGAGGGCTTGGTGGGGTCGGGAGCGAGGAGGTCTTCGTCCTCCACGATCTCCTTCATCGCGTCGCGGGCGCGCTGCTTTTCTTCCTTCGAGTTGACGAGGTTCGCATACACCCAGCCCACGAGGAGGCTGGCGGGCAGGCAGACGATGATGCCCCAGATGATGAACCAGCCGACGTTCGCGCCAATCTGGCCTGCGACGGCCAGAGGGCCGGGAGTAGGTGCGACGCAGCTGTGGGTAAGCATCAGGCCGGTAAAGATGGCGATGACATAACCCTTCATGCTCTTTTTGCTGATCTTCTGCAAGGCAGTCACCAGCGGGGCCGTCATGATGTAGGCACAGCCGAAGTAGATGGGGATGGAGAGGATGAAGCCGACGAGGTTCAGCGCAAGGTAATCGTTCTTCTTGCCGAACAGCCGGACCATACCTTTTGCCAGCTCCTCGGTCGCGCCCGAGTTGCCAAGGAAGTCACCGAAGATGCTACCGAACACGATGAGGAGGCCGATGCTCGTCATCATATTGCCGAAGCCGGCGGGCAGCTTGCTCAGAATATCCGCAGCCGGCATCCCGACCATGAGGCCGAAGATGATGGCGGCGGCAAACAGACCAACAGAGGGGGTGACTTTAAGCTTGATGAGCGCAATGAGCAGGAGCACGAAGACGATCAAAAACGCGATCAATGGAGACATGATCATTTCCCTTTCTGTCGTAGATTTTGTTCGGTGGAAAGACGTATTTATGCGTTGTGGCGCAGCATCTTGCCCGGAGCAGCACCGGTGAACTGCTTGTCCTTATAGACGAGCACGCCGTTCACATAGACGGAGTCGATGCCCTCGGTGATGCTGTTGGAGTTGCTGTAAGTGGCGGTGTCCTGAAGCTTGTCGTAGTCGAAGATGACGAGGTCGGCGTCATAGCCTTCCTTGATGAGGCCCTTGTTTTTGATGCGGAGGTACTCGGCGGTGCGGCCGGTCATCTTGTTGACAGCCTCTTCGAGGGTGAGGATCTTCTTTTCCTTGACGAAGTAAGTGATGACGTGCGGGAAGGTGCCGCTGGCTCTGGGGTGGCCCTTTTCCTTCCAGCTGCGTGTCAGACCGTCGCTGCCCACGATGCAGTAGGGGTCGCGGATGATCTCGCAGACATCCTCGTCGCACATGCTGCTGTAAACGCCGCCCGTCTCACAGTTGTTGGCGACGCACATATCGAAGAATGCCTCCCACGGGTCTTTGCCGATAGAGTCGGCGTACTCTGTGATGAAATGGCCCTCGGCCTCCGGCGTCTTGGATGCCGAATAAACATAGACGCCGCCCCAGCCGCCGGCGTTGAGGTAGTAGTTATCGTAGGGGGTGGCGGGGTCTTCCATCTCGGCCTTGAGCTTTGCGCGGAAGTCCTTGTCCTTCAGCTGGTCGGTCATGGCATGGAAACCGTTTGCGAAGTACCACGGCGGCATACAGGCGTTCAGGGTCGTCATGTTGCAGGTGTAGGGGTACTGGTCGCAGATGACGGGAATGCCCTCGTCGCGGGCCTTGTGCATGAGGGCGAGGGTCTGCTTCTGCTTGCCCCAGTTGGGCTTGCCGAGCATCTTGTGGTGGGAGATGTCCACGAGGACGCCCGCCTGACGGCCGACGTTGATGGTCTCTTCCACGGCCTCGACGATCTTGTCGCTCTCGTTGCGCATATGGCTGGCGTAGATGCCGTTGAAGGGGGCGATGACCTTGGCCAGTTCAATGATCTCCTTTTCCTCGGCGTAGCAGCTGGGCGTATAGATGAGGCCGGTGGAGAAGCCGGCTGCGCCGTCTTCCATCGCCTCGCGCAGGATGCCCTTCATCCGGTCAAGCTCCGCATCTGTTGCGGGGCGGTTGGCCATGCCCATCACGGCGATGCGTAGGCTGCTGTGGCCGATGTACATCTTGGCGTTTGCCGTGAGCTTCTGCTGGTCGGCGTACTCGAGGAAGCGTGCGAAGCTGCTCCAGTTCTTCATGTCGTCTGGGAACCATGTCGTTCCCATCGAGAGCATGTTCTGGACGGCGGCCAGATTCTCCGGCATGACCGGTGCCATCGACAGGCCGCACTGGCCGGTCAGCTCGGTCGTGACGCCCTGCGTGGTCTTGAAGAGGTGCGCATCTTCCGAGCCAAGAATGAGGTCGCCGTGGGAGTGGGCGTCTATCCAGCCGGGGCTGACGTACTTGCCGCTGGCGTCGATGACAGCGGTGGCTTCCTCACTGCCGTCTGCCATGACCAGCTTTCCGCCGGAAATACCGATGCTGCCCTTATAGGCCGGCTTTCCGGTGCCATCGATGATATTCGCATTCTTGATCAACACATCCAACATATTATATGCTCCTTTCCATTCTGTTCATTTTCACTTAACGAATTGTTAAGTTCCATTGGTATCAATATAAATGTTTTTTCTGTGTCTGTCAACGGAAAACCCGCATTTTCCAACGCGTTCAGTGCGTTTTCGTCTATTTTTACAAAAGCAGGCTCCCGTTTTTAGGCAACATTACGTCGTTCATGTGTTCAGTGTAAATGAACGAAATGCATTTTCAGAGTTTTCGCAGTACTCTCAGCTTCTCCCTTGATAAAGTCACGAAAATCCGATATAATACAAATGAAATACATTCAGGAGAAGAACAGTGGAAGAATTGAATCTCGGCAAAAAGCTTCAGGCTATCCGCACCAGCAAAAAAATCAGCGTGCGCAAGCTTGCCGCCATGACGAACCTGACGGCCTCCATGATAAGCCAAATCGAAAACGGTGCGGTCAACCCGTCCATTCCCACTCTCCGCACCATCAGCTCGGCGTTGGAAACGCCCATCTATTACTTTTTCAAAGACGAAGACAATGCCTCTGTCGTCGTCACCCAGAGCACCCGTATGGTGCTGGGCAACAAGCAGGAGCCTTCCGTCGTGTACGAACTGCTGACACCGGACACCCGCGGCGAGATTGAGTTCTGCATGATGGTCATCCCGCCCAAGGCCTACTCCTGCCGTGAGCCGAAGGGCCACTTCGGCGAAGAGGTTGCCTTCTTCTACTCCGGCGAGGAAGTCCAGCTCGAGATAGACGGCGACAGCTATACGCTGCACCACGAGGACAGCATCCGCATCCCCGGAGGGGCCATGCACCGATGGTATAACCCCACGGACGAAACCGTGCAGGTCATCTTCGCCGTCTCGCCGCCCTCTTTCTGATACTCAATAAGCACAAAACCGCCCTTCCCGAACGGGAAAGGCGGTTTCTTCGTTTATTTTACTGCATCTACTGCATCAGGCAGGACTAACAAAGGTGCAAAAAGAAAGACACCGCACAAACTGTGCAGTGTCTTTTTGGTGGAGAATAGCGGGATCGAACCGCTGACCTCTTGCATGCCATGCAAGCGCTCTCCCAGCTGAGCTAATCCCCCATAGCCTGTGTCGTCCCTGACGACGTGTGTTATTATACCAGCTGAAAGGAGCGTTGTCAACAGCTTTTTTCAAATTCGTGCAAAAAAAGTCCCGCCGGGTGCATTTCTGCCTCCGGCGGGACTTGCGTTCAGAAGAACTCAGGCTTTGGTGTACTGACGGTCAAAGATCTGGGGTGCTGCCTTGATGAGCAGCACAGCGCCCACCACAGTGATGAGCGTCTCCGGCAGCATGTAGCTGGCGTTGTACACGAGGCTGTAGGTCCAGGCGCTCAGACCCTCATTCAGGTTGCCCCAGACGAGGACGCCGGACAGGAAGCTGCACATGAAGCGCAGGAAGCCTGCGATGGCCGTACCGACGGCCACGCCGACCATCCGGTTCTTGAAGGGGCGGGCGAAGAACTCTGCGGTACCCAGAACCATAAAGGCCACCAGATAGTCCAGCAGGATCTCACCGAGGAAGTAGATGAAGGTGGGCGTCGGGGGAGCCCAGAAGCCCAGCAGCATCTGCAGGCAGCCGTTCACCAGACCGGTGAACAGGCCCCACTTGACGCCGTGGCGGAAGGAGACGAGCACGAAGGGCAGCATACTCAGCAGGGTGACGCTGCCGCCGTTGGGCATGGTGAAGATCTTGATGTTGGCCAGCACGGTGCCGATCGCCACCATCAGCGCGCACTCCACCAGCACCCGGGTCTTGGAGTAGGATTTCGACATGAGGATTCCTCTTCTCATAATAATAGTACACAAAAACAAAAATACGCCTGCTTTTGCTGGCAGGCGCACGGGCTGTTTGTGAAAATCGGGACCTTTCCGCAAACTACCTACGCCGGCATTACCCGGATCAGGTTCAAGGGTCTCTGCTTCCAGCAGATCTCAGCCTCACGGCGCCCCTGTTTTCATGTCCGCTTTCAGTATAGCCGCTCTCTGCCAAAAGTCAAGCCCCCGGCGGTATATCGGCCCGCCGGGTCACATATTCTGGAACAAGCACACTTTGGCGGGAGGGAGCAGTCATGAAAGGTGATCCGGAACAGCGGGCGCTGCTGCTGGGAGAGTACATCGTGGAGCATGGGGCCACCGTGCGGGCGGCGGCGCGGGCCTTCGGCTGCAGCAAGTCCACCGTACACAAAGACGTGTCGGTGCGGCTGCGGACGGTAGGCCCTGAGCTGTTCCGGCAGGTGCAGATGGTGCTGGCCCGGAACAAGGCCGAGCGCCATCTGCGGGGCGGCGCGGCCACCCGGGAAAAATACCACAAGCCTCGTTAGCGGAAAGCGGCGGTGTCCAGGCACCGCCGCTTTGTCATGTCATCTGGTGGAACTGCTCCAGCGCCGCCTTTTCCAGCCGGCTCACCTGTGCCTGGCTGATGCCGATCTCCCGAGCCACCTCCATCTGGGTCTTGCCTTTGAGGTAGCGCAGTTCCATGATGCGCTTTTCGCGCGGGGTGAGGCCCGCCACGGTCTGGCGGAACTGCAGGCCGCTGATCCAGCTGTCCTCGCCGTCGGGGTCGCGCACCTGGTCGATGACGTACACCGCATCGCCGCCGTCGGCGTAGACCGGTTCCTCAAGACTCAGCGGCTCCACCACCGATTCCAGCGCCGCCGACACCTCGCGGCGGGACAGACCGGTCTTCCGGGCGATCTCGTCCACGGTGGGTTCACGGCCCAGCTGCTTTTCCAGTTCCTCGCGGGACTGCATGGCCCGGTAGGCCGTATCCCGGAGGCTGCGGCTCACCCGCAGGGCGTTGTTGTCCCGCAGGAACCGCCGTATCTCGCCGATGATCATCGGCACGCCGTAGGTGGAGAACCGCACCTGCTGGGCCGGGTCGAAGTTGTCGATGGCCTTGATGAGCCCGATGCACCCCACCTGAAACAGGTCGTCCATGTTCTCGCCCCGCTGCGAAAAGCGCTGCACCACGCTGAGCACCAGCCGTAGATTGCCCTCTATCATGCTCTGGCGGGCCTTTTTGTCCCCGGCCCGCGCCCGGGTGAGCAGGTCGCGCTTCTCCTGCTCGGACAGTATCGGCAGTTCGGCGGTGTTCACGCCGCACAGCTCAACCTTGTTGTACATCCCCTACCCTCCGGTTTCGTTTCAGTTTCACCGGAAGTATGGCCGCAGGGGCAGGATAACATTCATTCCAAATTCAGGGGATAACCTCTCCGTCACGCCTTCGGCGTGCCACCTCCCCTAACGAGGGGAGGCTTTGGCATACCGGAAAACTTCATCTCTTCGCCAGAGGCTCCCCTCGGTAGGGGAGCTGTCTGCGAAGCAGACTGAGAGGTTTAATCTTCTTCACTCCCCCAGCTGCTCCCTCAGCTGCCGTATGATCCTCTTCTCCAGCCTCGAAATATAGCTCTGGCTGATGCCGATGGCGTCTGCCACCTCCTTCTGGGTCCGCTCCACGCCGTCCAGCAGGCCGAAGCGCAGCTCCATGATCTGCCGCTCCCGGGGCGAGAGCTGCTCCACCGACCGGCGGAGGCTGGCCCGCTCGGCGTCCTGCTCGAGACGCTGGCCCACCTGATCCGCCTCGCTGCTCAGCACGTCCGACAGCAGCAGCTCGTTGCCGTCGCCGTCGATGTTCAGCGGCTCGTCGATGCTGGCCTCCTGCCGCCGGTTGGAGCTTTTGCGCAGATACATCAGGATCTCGTTGCCGATGCAGCGGCTGGCGTAAGTCGCCAGCTTGATGCTCCGCTCGGGCGTAAAGGTGTTCACAGCCTTGATGAGCCCGATGGTGCCGATGGACACCATGTCCTCCGAGGGGACGCCGCTGCCCTCGTATTTCTTCGCAAGGTACACCACCAGCCGCAGATTGTGGGTGATGAGCTCATCCCGGGCGGCGGGGTCGCCGTCGGCCATCCGGGCCAGAAGGACTTTCTCCTCCTCCGGGGTCAGGGGCGGCGGCAGACCCGGCCCGCCGTTCAGATAATGTACGCCGCCCGTCCAGCTCAGTCTGGCCCAGAGGCGCTGCAAAAAATCTACAAATCGTTGAAACACAGGTGCATTCCTCCCACTGTATTGTCATTTCCCCAGAAGCGCCGCCGTTTCCGCGCTGACGAGAGCCGTCCATCCCCCCGGCGGAGGCGGCATATCGCAAAACGCTGCGTATATTCCATCCTGTTTTCTACCGTTTGACCCAAGCGCGGCAGGCAGGGCGGGCAGCAGACAGTGTCCCGCGACGGTCTGACAGGGTACGAACCGCACGCCCCACTCCGGGCGGGGCTCTGCGCCGACACCCGCGAGGCAGGCGTCCAGATACGCCCTCACCCCGGCGGGCAGAGGCACGGCATCCAGCCGCACCAGCACCACCGCCCGGCCCGAAAGCGGCTCCTGCAGATGGAAGCCGGTGTCGCAGAAGACGCTCAGCGGGACGACCCGCCCGGCCACCGACAGCTCCGCCCCAAAGCAGGCCGGGCCGCTGCGGCCCAGAACGTGCAGTACCCCCTCCACCACGCCGCAGACCCCCGCTGTGGACGCCAGCAGCAGCCCCGGCGACACCGGCAGATAGAAGCTGAGGTTGTTGCAGGCCGCACCGGGCAGAAAAAGCGCCCCCGTGAGGGTCAGATTGAGCAGGACGAACCACGCCGTGAGCCGGGCGGTGTTCCGCGCCCCCTGCCAGCCGTAGGCAGCGGCTACGCAGAGGGCGGCGGACGTACCTTTATAAGTAAGGGCCAGCGGCCAGGGGGCGGTGGGGGCCAGCAGGGCCAGCGACGACACTGCCGCCGCCCCCGCACCGCCCACCAGCCGCAGCGGCGAACAGCATGCCCCGCACAGCAGCCCCGCCGCCAGCAGGAACGCCGCCCCCACCACGAAATTCACCAGAAGAAGCACATCGAGATAGATGACCGTCCGCACAAGCCCCACCCCCTCTTTCTAGGGTAGCAGAGGGGCGGGAGGAAAAGGGTCGGTGTGGGGGAAGTTATTTTTCAAAATCAGCAAGTATATGGATTCCCGGTCAGGCCGTCCTTCGTCCAACCTCTCAGTCGGGCTTGCGCCCGCCAGCTCCCCTAGTAGGGGAGCCTCTGGCGAAACCGTTCACTTTGCGGGGAATGCCAAAGCCTCCCCTCGGTAGGGGAGGTGGCAATGCGAAGCATTGACGGAGAGGTTATTCCTCTTTTTTGCAAAAACCCCTTGCAAACTTCCCCGAGATGCGGTATAATACATCTCGCGGCAAGTCCGCTGAGAATCGAATATCTGCCTCTTTAGCTCAGTCGGTTAGAGCACCTGACTGTTAATCAGGGTGTCGCCTGTTCGAGTCAGGCAAGAGGCGCTTTTTGCGGCGAAGAGTTTTCTTCGCCGTTTTTTTTGTGTGCTGTATGTAACCAAACTGTAGCCTTTTTCACATTATTTTCAAAAATTAAAGGCAAATTAAAAAATGTCCTCTTGAAGAAATGGCGTATTTGTGTTACACTACATCCAAGCTGTAATGGTATTTTTGGAGATTCTGGCGTTTTTCCCCAGTGTTTTTTGGCTCTGGGGGCGGCGGCAGAGTGATTACCACGCATTTTTTCTACTTTTCTGCCCGTTTTGGCTGTTTTCCGGCCATTTAGCCTTGTGGCAAGGGGGAAAGTATGGTAAAATAGTGTAAAGATGCCAAAATGGCAGCTTACTTAATTCGTGATGTTGCCGAGTGCGCACTCGGTTGCATAGGTTTTCCCGGTTGCGCAACCGGGAGGGGACCGATTATATTCGTTTTATTCATTTGAAGGGAGTAATTCATTATGATGATGCCTGCAAACTTCTCTGCTGTGAACGCAGAGGTCGTCTACGGCGGCGCTGTGGCTGACTACCTGCCCAGCGCTTGGGGTGCTGCTAACGTCAAGCAGTTCTCCACCAACGTTATCACCCTGATCAGCAACAGCTTCACCGGTATGCTGGTGAAGGCTACTCTGGGTACCATGTTCGGCGGCAACTGGGGCGAGGACAAGATCTTCGGCGACGACGGCGCCCTCTCCGCTCTGTACAAGGTCGGCCACGTTGCTACCGGTGACGACCAGAACTTCGGCAACAAGATCATGACCACTCTGGGTCTGGCTGCTTCTGTCTACACTCTGGGCATGAAGGACGCTGCTGTCCTGACTGCCAAGAAGGTCACCAACAGCAACGGCCAGGTCTGGGGCACTGTTAAGTTCTCCGACGGCGCTGGTAATACCCTTGAGGTTCCGGGTTGGGTCAACGCCTAATCTCGTTGTCTGAGATTTCACCCAAGACTCATTGAAAGAGCGGCGAATCGAAAGATTCGCCGCTCTTTTTTGCTGCCTTTCTGTTACCAAACTGAGACTTTTTTCACATTTTTTTCAAAATTTAAGGGTTTATTAAAAATTGTCCTCTTGAAGAACCCGACAGAATGTGTTATACTATGCCCAAGGTTTAGGAGACGGTACGTCAAAATCCCCTCTCCGGGCCGGTCAAAATGATCAAAGGGTAGGCGCTCCCTTCTTTTGATAGCAGCTGCTCTCTGCTCCGCCTGGCCGCAGGGCGGGGCGAGGCAGAGAGCTGTATGCTGCTTTATGGGAGAAGCGGGTGAGGCGTCAGCAGTAGAGACCCTTTCTTCTTCGCCAAATCGTCCTCAGCCGCAAGGCGGGCGTTTTGAAATAGAAACCACAAAGGAAGCATCTATGCGTTATACCTATGTCCGGCAGCACGACACCACAGACTGCGCTGCCGCCTGTCTCGCAATGGTGTGCCTCCATTACAAAAAGGAGATCACCATCACCCGCCTGCGGGACATGATGGGTACCGACTTAAAAGGCACAAACCTGACCGGTATGGAAAGGGCGGCGCAGGAGCTGGGATTCAGCACCGCCGCCGTCCGCGTAGACCGGGAAAACTTCCTCAGCGAATTCACCACTCCCTGTATTGCACAGGTCATCACCGACGAGGGTCTGGCCCACTTTGTGACGGTCTTCAAGAAGACCACCATCAAGGACGACGGCGAGCGGCGTCGGCACATGCTCCGGCAGGATGAGGAGCGCAAGAAGTGCGCTGACGAAGGCAAAAAGTTCAAATGCCGCGATTACGTCATCATCGGCGACCCGGCAAAAGAGCTGAAAAAGATCTCCCTCGATGAGTTCTACAAGAACTTTACCGGCGTTCTGCTCCTGATGACCCCGACCTCGGAGTTCAAGACAGGAAAGCAGAAGCAGGGCAGCATGGTCAAGCGTTTCCTCGACCTGCTGTGGCCCCAGAAGAAGCTTTTCTTCTACGCCATCCTCAGCTCGGTCATCCTGACCATCATCGGGATCGCATCCTCGATGTACAACAAGATCCTGATGGATGAGATCCTTCCCTACGGGCTGAAGAGCCTGCTGGTGGCTGTCATTCTGGTGTTCAGCATCGTCAATGTCACCAGCGCACTCATCAGCATGGTGCGGCAGTGGGTGCTCATCTATCTGTCCATCAAGGTCGATATTCCCCTGATGCTGGGTTACTTCGGGCATGTTTTCAAACTGCCCATGAAGTTCTTCGCCACCCGCAAGACCGGCGAGATCACCACCCGCTACTCCGACGCCAGCACCATCAAATCGGTGTTCACCAGCATTGCGCTGAGCGTCGTGATGGATATTGTGATGGCCTGCGCCACCGGCGTCATCCTCTTCCGGATGAATGCCACCCTCTTCTCCATTTCGATTTTCACCACCCTGCTGAGCATCCTGCTGGTGTTCATCTTCAAGCAGCCTTTCAAGCGGATCAACGAAGAGACCATGCAGCAGTCTGCTGTCCTCAACAGCCAGATGATCGAGAGCCTCCGGGGCATCGAGACCGTCAAGTGCAACGCCGAAGAGGACCGCGAGCTGGAAGCTCTGGAGCGGGAATACATCAAGAGCCTGAAGATCAGCCTGCGCTCCAGCAAGATCAGCACGGTGCAGTCCCTGATCTCCACCCTCATCACCACCATCCTCGGCATGGTCACCTCTTATGTGGGCATCATGCAGGTGCTGAATGGTGAGATGACGCTGGGCGGCTATATGGCCTTCAGCACCCTTTCCTCTTACTTTACGAACCCGGTCAGCGAGCTGGTCGGCCTGCAGATGTCCATCCAGCAGGCGCAGATCTCCATCAAGCGTCTGACCGAGATCATGGATTACGAGTCCGAGCAGGACGAGACCCGCGAATACACCGAGATGGAAAAGATCGACGGTGACATTGAGTTCAAGGATGTCTCCTTCCGCTACGGCAGCCGTTCCCCGGCCCTGAGCCACGTCTCCTTCACCATCCCCTATGGCAAGAAGGTGGCCCTCGTGGGCAGCAGCGGCAGCGGCAAATCTACCATCACCAAACTCCTGCTCAAGTATTATGAGCCGGAAAGCGGTACCATCAGCGTAGGCGGCGTCGATCTGGACGAGTACAGCAATGCATCCATCCGCCGTGCCATCGCCTATGTCCCCCAGAACGTCGAGCTGTTCAGCAAGACCATCTACGACAACATCCGCATTTCCCGACCGGAAGCCAGCCTCGATGAGGTCAAGGCCGCTGCCAAGAAGGCAGATGCCCACGAGTTCATCCGCAAGCTGCCGCTGCAGTACAACACCTATCTGGAAGAAGCCGGCAACGGCCTCTCGGGCGGTGAGAAGCAGCGCCTTGCACTGGCCCGCGCCTTCCTGAAGGATGCGAACCTCTATATCCTGGACGAATCCACCAGCAGTCTGGACTTTGGCACAGAGAATACCATCTTTGATATGATCTACAACCAGCTTGCAGACCGCTCGATGCTGATCGTCGCCCACCGCCTCTCCACCATCCGTGATTGTGACCTCATCCTGGTCATGGACCACGGCGAGATCGTAGAGCGCGGCACCCACGAAGAGCTGCTGGAAAAGCAGGGCAAGTACTACGAGCTCTGGAGCCTGCAGCAGGGCATCTTCCGCGATAAGAAACGCGGGGAGAAGCCCGCAGCCCCTGTCTCCGCCGCCAAGGTGGTGGAGGACGAGGACGATGGCGAGTCCATCACCTACTAATTCGTTGCAGCTGCGTGCGCACGCAGTTACATAAAATGGCTTTTTGGCTGGATGCGCATCCGGAAACTGAGCCGACTAAATTTGTTTTTCAATCATTTGAAGGGAGTAATTCATTATGATGATGCCTGCAAACTTTACTGCTGTTAACTCTGAGGTCGTCTACGGCGGCGCTGACCTGCTCTCCATCCTGGCTGACACCACCGCTCCTGTCTGGAACGCTGCTAACGTCAAGAAGTTCAACACCAACGTGATCACCCTGATCAGCAACTCCTTCTTCCAGAACACCGTTAAGAGCACCCTGGGTGTGATGTTCGGCGGCAACTGGGGTAAGGACAACGATCAGATCTTCGGCGACGACGGCGCTCTCGCAAAGAATATCTTCACGACCTACGACGATAAGAAGAATGTTGTCGTCTCTTCTGACGACATGACCTTCGGCAACAAGGTCATGCGTACTCTGGGCATGGCTTCTGTCGTCTACACCCTGGGCACCACCGATGCCAAGGTCAACTTCAACGACGGCGTCATGGGCATTTTCTAATCAGTAACCTCTAAAATCTGAAGTGTGTTTCGTCCGGCGGCTCTCTGGCCGCCGGATGATAATGCCTCGTAATGGTATGCCCGGAGGCACCTGCCTCCGGGCATACCTTATTTTTTTATAAAATTTACAGTTTGGCTCTTTATTCCGCACCGCCAAACCGTTATAATAAATTGATGCCTATATTCATCATGGGATGGGTAATAGGTGATAACAAAATATGAAGTCAGCCGATGCGCAGAGGTCTCCCCCTGCCCCGTAAAGGCTCTCCCTTTGGGAGAGCCTTTTCGAGAAGGTCAGGCTTCAGCCTCTAACTTCACGTTTTGTTATTGCCTATTACAAGCAATGAAACCAAGAACAGGTGGTATAAAATCATGAGAGAGATTCAGACCGCAGAAAACAAGACCCTCAAGCTGACCAATGTGGTCAGCCGCCGCATCCAGCCCGAAGAGTTCAACAATATGCAGATCGTGCTGACCCAGATGCACAACTTTATCAAGAGCAACGGCGCACAGCCCCTCGGCCCCCTCGTGCAGTGCATCAAACTGCCCGCCGGCCCCAACCCTCAGCCCGAAGTCTATATGATGCAGCAGGCCACCCAGCTCATCCCCCGCATGGAGGCCGGCTACTCCATGGACGCTGTGCTCCGCGTGCGCAACTGCCTGTACGCCCACTACGTCGGCCCCATGAGCCAGAGCGGCCTCGCCTCCCAGAAGCTGAACATCATGGCGTTTGAGCACGAGCTCGAGCTGACCGGCACCGTCTACACCATCTTCGTCAATCAGGATGATGACGAGGGCGTTGTGGATACCTTTATGGAGACGAAGTAATATGACGACGACCATCCGCGACATCAACGAGCTGCAGGACCGCCGCATCATGATGGAGAAAAAGCTGCCGCCTTTCGGCTACGCGCTCATTCTCCTGACGGCTGCCCTCATCCTCTTCCTCGTGGTGTGGAGCACCAAAAACTACCGCACCTACGTCAGCCAGTCCAGCGGCTCGGTGCAGGCCGCCAACAAGACCTACATCATGTCCAGCTACTCCGGCTCCATCACCGAGCTGAACATCGCCGAGGGTTCCTACGTCAACGAGGGCGACCTCATCGCTCACATCAAGAGCACCGACCTCGACATGCAGCAGGACAGCCTCCAGAGCCAGCTGGACATCTACAAAAAGCAGAAGAGCCAGTACGAAAAGCTGGTCAAGTCCATTCAGGACGACAAGAACTACTTCAGCGAGACGGACATCGACGACCAGCCCTACTACTACCAGTACGAGACCTACAAGAGCCAGGTTGCCCAGAAGGCCTTCGACGCCTCGCCTTATCAGGCCGCAGGCTACTCCGACGAGCAGATCAAGGCCCTGATGGAGCAGAACCAGAGCGAGGTGGAGGCCCTGTATTACTCCACTTTGCAGTCCATCTCCGCCAGCCTGACCAGTGTGCAGAGCAACATCGACAATCTGCAGAGCCAGATGGACGCCCTGAACACCGGCGCCAATGACTACTACATCTATGCCCCCACCTCCGGCGTCATCCACATGGACACGCCCTATAAGGTGGGCATGGTGCTCAGCGCCGGCACCCCGCTGGCCACCGTCGCCAGCGAGAACAGCGACCTCGAGGTGGTGGCTTACGTCACCCTCAACGACAGGCCGCTGCTCCATGTGGGCGACCCCTGCAAGATCGCCATCACCGGCCTGTCGGAGTATTCCTACGGCACCCTGACCGGCACCGTGACCTCCATCGACAGCGATGTGACCGCCAGCTCCTCCGGCTCCTACTACAAAATGACCATCACCCCGGACAGCACCTATGTCATCAGCAACAGCGGCGACAAGGTCGATCTGTCCAACGGTATGAGCGTCACCGCCCGCGTGGAGTACGACAAGCTGACCTATTTCGAATACGCGATGGAAGCTCTGGGCGTTCTGTTCCGCTAAGCGCTCACATCAACGCCCAAAGAGGTACGAAAGAATGAAACTGAACCTGAAAATGCTGGCCGTGAGCGCCGCTCTGCTGGGCCTGCTGGCCGCCGGCGCTGCGCTTCCGGCCTCTGCAGCCAGCCCCCTGAACGCGGCCGCTGCCCTCTCTCTGCCCTGGTCCCCTGCGGCTGTGGAGAGCGTCGAGACCGGCACTTACGCCTCCACCATGACGGTGGGGACGCAGCAGCAGCTCTCGCCGGTCATTCTGCCCGCCAAGGCCGCACGCAAAGCCACGGTAACTTTTATGTCCAACGACAGCACCATCGTGAACGTGACGTCTGAGGGCGTGGCGCAGGCGGTGGGCGTCGGCACGGCGCAGGTCATCGTCAGCGCAGACGGCGTGAGCTGCGTCTACACCATCACCACCGAGCTGGATGAATCCATGATCGTCAAGGAGATGGACATCACGCTGGCCTCCAGCACCATCGCTGTCGGCGAGACCACTTCCCTGTCGCTGGGCGTGCTGCCTTCCAGCGCGTCGAATTACGCCAGCGTGAGCCTCAGCTCCTCCGATCCCGCTGTGGCTACCGTCAATAACTTCGGCAAAGTCACCGGTGTCGCCCCCGGCACCGCCACCATCACCGCCACCTGCGGCGATGTGAGCGCTTCGGCCACTGTCAAGGTCGTCAACAGCGGCGTAGACCGTCAGTCCATCGACCTGAACACGAGCTATGTCGTCCTCAAGCCGGGCGCCAGCCGCACCATCACCGGCAAAGTGACCCCGTCTTCTGCCTCCCAGTCCCTCACCTTCAAGTCCAATGACACCAAGGTGGCCACTGTGAGCGCCAAGGGCGTCATCACTGCCGTGGGTACGGGCGCGACCTCCATCGTCGTCTCCAACGGCACGGCGTCCGCCTCGGTGACGGTCATCGTCAACCGGAATGCTTCCAGCTCCGGCAACGGCGGCGGCAGCACCGACGACAGCAACGGTGAGGTCATCACCGACCCCGTCGTGGAGGCCATTGAGGCCGACGGCACCGACGAGGTGACCTTTGCACAGCGCGAGCTCCCCACTATCACCGGCGAGATGCTGAATGCCCTCCGTCTGAACGGCAAGACCCTCGTGGTCGAGGCCGATAACTACACCATCCGCATCGCGGGCCGCGATGTAAAGAACACCTCCGCGCAGGTGAGCACAGCCCTGAGCTTTGCCCCCTCTGAGTATGGTGTCACCTTCACCCTCAACGGCGGCGAGGCTCTGCCGGGCGTCGTTCAGGTCGAGATGACCGGCGACAACGCCGCCTACACCCGCGTCTACCTGCACAATGCCCTCAAGGGCAAGTGGCAGTTCCTCAACAGCTACAAGGACCATGTCCTCGAGGCGGACACGGCGGGCGAATACCTGCTGACCACCCAGAATCTCCGCTTCGTCCATGTGGACATGACCTTCTTCATCGCGGGCCTTGTGGTCATCGTGGGCATCATCATCGCCTACATCGTCATCAAGAAACGCTATTGGTTCTGGTAACTCTCATAAGTAAAATAAAAGCGGCTGCTGTAAGTCCCTAAGACTACAGCAGCCGCTGTTTTTAACCTCTCAGTCTCGCTATCGCTCGACAGCTCCCCTACCGAGGGGAGCCTCTGGCGAAGAGATTAAGTTTTCCGATATGCCAAGGCCTCCCCTCGTTAGGGGAGGTGGCAGCGCGTCAGCGCTGACGGAGAGGTTTACTCCACCGTCACGCTCTTGGCCAGATTGCGGGGCTTATCGACGTCACAGCCGCGCAGGACGGCCATATAGTAGGCGAACAGCTGCAGCGGCACGATGAGCTGCAGGGGCATCAGCAGCTCGTCATAGTCGTCCAGACGTACCACATAGTCCGCCACGCCCTCCGGGACGACAACGTCCTTCGTCGTGAAGAGGATGACCCGCGCACCGCGGCTCTTGGTCTCCTTGGCGTTGGAGATGGTCTTCTCGTACACCTGCTTCTGGGTGGCCAGCGCGATGACCGGCACACCGTCGGTGATGAGGCTGATGGTGCCGTGCTTGAGCTCACCGGCAGCGTAGGCGTCCGAGTGGACGTAGCTGATCTCCTTGAGCTTCAGGCTGCCTTCCAGCGAGAGGGCGTAGTCGAAGCCGCGCCCGATGAAGAAGCAGCTCTGGGTGTTGACGAAGCGGCTGGCGAGGTACTTTATCTGCTCACAGTCGGCCAGACGGGGCTGGATGACCTCACCGGCGCGGAGCAGCTCGGCGGTCAGGCGGCGGGTCTCTGCCTCACTCAGACGGCCTCTGGCGTAGGCCAGACGGAACGCGAAGAGGTAGAGGGTGCAGAGCTGCACCATATAGGCTTTGGTGGACGCTACGGCGATCTCCGGGCCGGCGTAGGTGTAGAGGACGTAGTCCGCTGCGCGGGCGATGGAGCTGCCCACCACGTTGACGACAGCCAGCACCGGCACGCCCCGGCTCTTGGCGAGGCGGAGGGCGGCCAGCGTGTCGCTGGTCTCGCCCGACTGGCTGATGATGATGACGAGGTCGTCGGGGTCGAGGATGGGGTCACGATAGCGGAACTCGCTGGCGATATCCACCTCGGCAGGGACCCGGGCCAGCCGCTCGATGGCAGTCTTGCCCACCATGCCGGCGTGCATGGCCGTGCCGCAGGCCACAAGGTGGATCTTCCTGATGCTGCGCAGCTTCTCGTCGCTCAGCTCCGGGATGCGGAGGTCGGGCATACCGTCCTCCACGCGGGGGCTGACGGTGGCCGTGATGGCGGCAGGCTGCTCATGGATCTCTTTCAGCATGAAGTGGGGGTAGCCGCCCTTCTCAGCGGCTTCTTCGTCCCAGTCGGCGGTCAGCACTTCCCGCTCCACCGGCTTGCCGAAGGCGTCATAGAACCGGATGCCGTCGGCCTTGACCACCGCCATGTCGCCCTCCTCGAGGACGCTGTAGCGGCGGGTGTACTTGAGCAGGGCCGGAATATCGGAGGCCACGAAGTTCTCGCCCTCGCCCCAGCCCACGATGAGGGGGCTCTCCTTCTTGACGGCGTAGATGGTGTCCGGCTCTTCCCTGAACAGCACGCCCAGCGCATAGCTGCCCCGCACCATCGCCAGCGCCTCCCGCAGGGCTGCCAGAGGGCTCTGCTTGGGCTGGGCGCAGCAGAAGTAGTCGATGAGCTTGACCAGCACTTCGGTGTCCGTCTCGCTCTCAAAGGTGACGCCCTTGGCCAGCAGGTCGGCTTTCAAAGGGCCGTAATTCTCGATGATGCCGTTGTGGACGATGCTCACGCGGGGGGTAGAGTGGGGATGGCTGTTGACGTCGCTGGGTTCGCCGTGGGTGGCCCAGCGGGTGTGTCCGATGCCGCAGAAGCTCTCGGGCAGGTTTTCTGCCTCCAGCTTGCGGCGGAGCACTTCCAGCCGCCCCTTGCTCTTGACGACGTGGATGCCGCCTTCCAGCGCCAGCGCGACGCCGGCGGAGTCATAGCCGCGGTATTCCAGCTTTTCCAGACCGTTCAGCAGCACTTCCTGGGCGCTGCGCTTACCCGAATAACCTACGATGCCACACATACAAAACACCTCCATGCCGACAGCCCGGCGCGAACGCACACGGCAGCTGTCAGCCTCTTACGATCAGTCTATGTTCTTGTATGGCTTTCTTTGAAAGGGTTCTGTTGCGGTATTGCTGCCGTTTTTTGCCCTTCTCTGCGGCTGGTATAAGCCCCGGAAGCTTTTGCTCCCGTTTCAACCGGAGGAACACCCGCCGAAACTTTCGATGATCCCTCTCCTCGTCACCCTCACGGCTGTCACCCGCGTGGCCCGGCGCTTTTTCGTCAACTGAAGTGGTCTATCCCCTCTTTCTGCTCTTTCCGCCGCTTTTCTGAAAACAAAAACAGCTCCTTTCGGAGCTGTCAGACGCCGACGGAAAAGGTCAGCGGTATTGTATCACAAAGTCCCATATCCGTCAATGGACGCCCAGCATTTTGTGGAGCCTCGGCTGCCAGACCACTTTATAGAGCATCAGCATATTGTGGAGCGCCCGGTCATAGAGCAGGAAGGCTGCATTGCCCATGGCCAGCGTCACCAGCGAGACGGCCAGCGCCGTAGTGCGCAGCTCTTCGGCGATGCTGCCCGCCGGGACCAGCAGCAGCACCAGCCCGTACATCGCCAGGATCCCGCCGTTGCAGAGCAGCAGCTTGCAGACAGCCCGCAGCAGGGCCGGGCGTATCCGCTCGAAATAAGGCTTTGCCAACGGATAGTACCCCAGCAGGAACACAAAGGTGAGGGCCACTTCCTTGTCCGGCACGAAGAGCAGACTCAACAGGCTCACCGCACCATAGGCCGTCAGAGCCATGGTCTTCCCGCACTCCACGCAGACTGTGGCGATGAGGAAGCTGGCCACCGCCGGAGCGATGAACATCGCAATGGGAAACACAGCCCCCAGCAGCATCAGGGCCACACTGAGCGCTGCGGCCATGCCGCAGTAGGCCATGGCCCAGCTTTTACTTTTGCGTCCCTTCATGGCAGCTCCCATTGTACCGGCTGGCTCTCAGCGTCCAGCGGCTCGATGGCGTGGCGGAGGCCCAAGATCATGATGTTGTCCAGCAGGGTGCGGTTCAGCTTGACGTCCAGCATCCCGTAGGCGCGGACGAGGTCGTTGACCGCAGCGAGGGCCTGCCGCCGGGCGTTTTCCCGGGCGGCGTTCCTGTCGTTGATGCCGTTGACGAGGAAGACGTTGTAGCGGCCCTTATCTTTGTCCCGGGAAAAGCTCTCCGCTTTGTCCAGCAGATAAGCGGCCCGGCCGATGCAGCTGCCGATGTAGTGCATACTTTTGCGCTGATTGGGGTCGTCGGTGGCCAGCACCGAGTAGAGCGCGCCGTAGAGGTTGCCCTTCGGCTCTGCGGCCAGCAGATAGTTCTTGGCGTTCAGGGTCATCTGGACGTTGGCCTGGTCCCGCTCCTGCACGAAGATGCGCTCCAGTGCCGGGTTCTCGGCGGCGGCCTTCCGGTAGGCTTGCCGCAGCAGGACGGTGTCCACCACCCGCCGTACCTTTTTATAGAAGGGCAGGTCGGCCCACTGGGCATCCTGGATGCGGTGCCAGCTCAGCAGGACTTCCACCTGTGCAGCCAGCCGAATGCCCTGAGTCTGGCACATCATCTGCCGCCAGACCAGCGTACCCGGCTCCCGCATCCGCTTACAGGTGGCCGGACGTCCTGCCAGACTGTCAGCCAACACTGCGAACAGGACGCCGTTGTAGCGCAGACCATAGCAGGAATACAGTCCATAGGTGGTGTAGAGCTGGCGGCGGACGCCGCGCTGATACCACTGATAGGTGTTGTAATCCCGGATGGTCAGCTCCGGCAGATAGGGCCGCATACGTCCCTTCATTCTGTTCATTCCTTTCGCGGGCCGCGCCGGGCGCAGCCTTTCTTGCAGGGGAAGACCGCTTCCCCACAGCTGTAGATTAGTATAATCTATTTTTCGTCAGCGTTCAACCGTTCTTTTGTAAATTTAATTAGAAAAGACCGCACTGGAATCGATTTCAGTGCGGCCTTCTGGTTCATCTTATTTCTTTTCGAAACGGCTCGTGTGGCCGGGCTGGGTGCGCTTGCCGTCAAAGCCGCTCTTGGGCATGGGCTTTGCAGGGCGGTTCTCGAACTTGGGGGCGTTGTAGTACATATACAGCTGGCAGGGGATCATGCCGTTGTACATCTTGCGGCGCTTGTTGGCCCGTTTGCCGTAGTGGTGTTCAAAGTCCATATCGGCAGTGATGGCGTAGACACCGGCGCAGGGGTGGGCCTCCATCTGCTGGCCGAGGGTGCGGGCCAGCTTGGCGGCGCCCTCGATGGTGCTCATGCGCTCGCCGTACGGGGGGTTGGTCAGGACGATGGCCTCGCTCCTGGCGGCGAAATCGGCCACGTCGGCCACCTCGAAGTGGCAGCGCTTCTCCACGCCGGCCAGCTTGGCATTGGCGTTGGCCAGAGCCACGGCGGCGGGGTCGATGTCGTAGCCGAAAGCCTCAAAGCCCACGTCCAGCTTGGAGTCGGCCAGAGCCTTCTGGCGCTGCTCGGCCCAGATGGCGGCAGGCACGAAGCTGTAGCGCTCGGCGGCAAAGCGGCGCTTGAGGCCGGGGGCGATGTTCATGGCCTTCTGAGCGGCCTCGATGAGGAGGGTGCCGCTGCCGCAGAAGGGGTCTTCCACGAGGCTGTCGCGGCGGACGCGGCCCAGGTCGGCGATGGTAGCAGCCAGTGTCTCACGGATGGGGGCCTCCATGGAGTTGCGGCGGTAGCCGCGCTTGTGCAGGCCGTCGCCGGTGGTGTCCAGCATGATCTCGCAGACGTTCTTGCGGAGCATGAAGCGGATCTTATACTCCGCGCCGGTCTCGGGCAGGCTGGTGGTACGGTGGCCCTGCATCAGGCGCTTGACCACGGCCTTCTTGATGATGCTCTGGCAGGCCGGCACGCTGGACAGCTGGCTGTTCAGCGAAGAGCCGGTGACCGGGAAGGCCGCGTCGGCGGGCAGCAGCTCTTCCCAGTGGATGGAGTAGACGCCGTCGAACAGCTCGTCGAAGGTGGTGGCCGTGTAGGTGTTCAGGAGCAGCATCACGCGCTCCACGGTGCGGAGGTTGAGGTTGGCGGCGGCGATCATATCCGCGCCGCCCCTGAAGGTCAGACGGCCGTCGCTGACCCGGATGTCCTCGGCGCCGATGCGGCGCAGCTCAAAGTTGGCCGTGGACTCGCACCCGAAAAAGCAGGGGGCGATGAGTTCAAATTTTGCAGGCATTCTGGTTTCCTTTCCTGTCGGGTGCGGCGTGCCGCACCAAAAAACAGGCCCGCCCCGCTGGGGGCAGGCCCAAAGCTTCTTCGTCTTGTGCGGACGGCTCAGCGGCTGCCGCGGCGTCCCCGGGGTGCGTAGCCGCCGCCCCGGCGGTTGTTGGTCTCGTGGTCGAGGTCGGCCATCTTCTCTTCGCTCTGGCTCTTGAAACGGCTCATCATATCCTCAAAGCTCAGGTTGTCGCTCTTGGCCGGGGCCTTGGGCTGCCAGACGCGGGGCGCTGCGTCCCGTGCCGGGCCGCGTCCGCCCTGGGGACGGCCACCCTGACCGTTGCGGCGGAAGCCGCCTTCCCGCGGGCCGTTGTTGTTGGGGCGGGGGCCGCGGCCTTCACGCGGAGCGCGGGGTGCCGGCGGCAGCAGCCGCTTGATGGACAGCGCGATCTTGCCGTCCGGTGCCACGTTGATGACCTGCACCTTCACGGTGTCGCCGTCATGCAGCACGGCTGCAATGTCCTGCACATACTCGTTGGACACCTCAGAAATGTGGACCATGCCCACGCGGCCCTCCGGCAGCGCAACGAATGCGCCAAACGGTTTTACGCCGGTGACACGGCCTTCAAAAATATTCCCTACCTCAATCGCCAAAACTCAATACTCCTTGTTGACTAATATGTTTCCCGCCGGCCGCAAGCCGCTCGGGGCGCGGCATCAGTTGCCCGTCACATCCACGAAGATGCGCTCGTTGGCCGCCGCATAATTGTAAGAGTCCCGCGCGACCCACTCGGTCACGTCGTCCGAGTCGCCGCTGAGGATGCGCTGCATCTCCTCGTTCTGGGTCTTCTGCTGGTCGATCTGCTCCTGCAGGGTGTCCAGCTCCGCTTTCTTGGAGCTGAGCGCCACCTGATTTGCGATGTACGCCGCCAGCATACTCAGCAAAAGCAGAAGGAAGAGCAGTTTCAGCACAGCGCCCACGACGGACGCCTTTCTCTTCCGCTTTTTCCGGCTCGGATTTGCCATAACACAGTGCCTCCCGTTTTCGGACAGCAGGCCCGATGCGCCTGTACTCTCACTTTGATACGTTTGAATTATACAACATACGCCGTGGTGTTGGCAAGCTCTTTTTCTGTTTTTTTGCAAGTCTTTTTTCGTTCCGCCGTACTTTGGCGGCGGCGCGGGCAGCTTTCCACGGGGCGATGCACCGGGCGGCGAGCCGCACCGGCCCCAGCAGCAGTTTCCCCGCAAAGGCTTCGGCAGCGGCGAACAGAGGCCGCAGCGCTGCCTGCACAGCCCCGGCGGCGCAGAACGCCGCCAGCGCCATATAGCCCCGCAGCTGCCCGGCCTGACTCTGGGAGACGGCGTAGCTCTGCAAAGCCATCAGCGCCACTCCCACAAAAAGCATATCCGGCAGGAACGCGGCCCTGCCCCGGGTGGGCAGAACGGCCCGCGCCGCGCCCAGCACACCGCCCAGCACCGCGCAGGCCGCCATCTCCTGCCCTACCGCCCCGGGCGAAAGCGCCGGGCCCATCACCGGACGAGACGGCGCAGAAAGCCGCCCGGCGTATGCTCTGCGGTGTATTCCAGCGTGTCCACCCGGCCTGTAAGCTTGACTTCGCCCTTGTCGAGGTCGAGGCTGGTGACGCTCAGCTCGGCCCCGGTGAGTTCCAGCGTCCCTTTCGAGGTGAGCAGTGCGGCCCCCTCGGCGTCGCAGCGGATGACCCGCCGCACACCGGTGACGGTCAGCTTGTTCCGCCCCTCCAGGATGAGGTCGTGAGGCAGAGCCTGCTCCGGCTTTGCGTCCTGTTGTTTCATGACATTCCCCTCCCCTTTTCTGCCATCTTATGCAGGGCGGGGCGAGGTCATGCCGGATTTACTCGGCTTTCGGGGCGTCGTGGGCGGCTGCCAGCACGTTGTCCTGCTCGATGATCTCGTACATCTCGCGGGCCACGTCCTTGGTGCGGGGCTCCACGTCGGAGAGGACCTTCACCTTGATGGGCCGGTTGCCGAAGGTGACCTCGATGATGTCGCCGGCCTTGACGGCCTGGCTGGCCTTGGCGGTCTTGCCGTTGATGAGGATGCGGCCCGCGTCGGCCACCTCGTTTGCTACCGTGCGGCGCTTGATGAGCCGCGAAACTTTCAGATATTTGTCTAAACGCATTTCTAAACTCCTTGTATCAACCTCTCAGTCTCGCTGTCGCTCGACAGCTCCCCTATCGAGGGGAGCCTCTGGCGAAGAGGCAAAGCTTTACGATATGCCAAAGCCTCCCCTATTAGGGGAGGTGGCACGCCGTAGGCGTGACGGAGAGGTTGTTCCTCTATTAAAAAAGCCGCCGGGCCTAAAGGTTCCGGCGGCGATGGGTTTTCTCTTACAGGGTGTCCTTCAGAGCCTTGCCCGGCTTGAACACGATGCTCTTGGAAGCAGCGATGGTGATGGGCTCGCGGGTGCGGGGGTTGATGCCCTGACGCTCAGCGCGCTCACGCACCTCGAAGGTGCCGAAGCCGGAGATGGAGATCTTCTCACCCTCGGCCATAGCCTTGCCCAGTGCCTCGAATGCAGCGTTGACTGCCATCTCGGCGCTCTTCTTGCTCATCTCAGTGTTTGCCGCAACCTGTGCGATCAGATCGGTCTTGGTCATAATAAAAGCCTCCACAATATTCTCAACATTTTCTATTCGAGCAGACGGTCTGACCGTCTGGTACCCGTTTACGTTTCGTCCGCTTCCAGCCTCTGGGCAAAGCGCTTTGCCGCAAAGGTCAGGGCCTCTTCGGCATCCACACCGGCCAGACGCATGGCATCGGCGGCGGCCAGCAGCAGCTCACCGGCGTTCTCTGCCGTCTGCTGTGCGTCCCACGCGGCCCTGGCGCTGTCCAGAGCCCTGGCCGCACCGGCGGCATCCTCCGGCCCGCAGCCGAACCGCGCGGCCCGCTTCTGGAGCTTCTGGGCGCGCATCAGGGCGGGCAGGGTGGCCGGGACGGTGTCCAGCTCATCGGCCAGAGTCGTGCGGCCCTTTTCCTTATTTTTGAGCGCATCCCAGCTGTTTATACCAGCATTTTCCGCTGCAGAGGAAGCAAAGATGTTCGGGTGGCGGAAGACCAACTTCTCGCACACCTCGCGGCAGACCTTTTCCATGTCGAAACGGCCCCGCTCCTCCTCGATGACGGTGTGGAACACCACCTGCATCAGGACGTCGCCCAGCTCTTCCTGCATCATGACAGGGTCGTCAGCGTCGATGGCTTCCAGCGCCTCGCACGTTTCTTCCAGAAAGTTTTTCCGGATGGAAGCGTGGGTCTGGACTTTGTCCCACGGACAGCCGTTCTCCCCGTCTCTCAGAATGCGGATGATCTCCACGAGGTCTTCCGCCGTATAGTGTTCACGCGGCGTCCAGTCCTGCATGGGGCGTCTCCTTTCCGCATTCCGAAAACATCTGCGAACAGATTCAAATTGTACCGCAGAATCTGCCGAAATGCAAGGGTACAAGCGCATTTTCCGGCTTTTTGCGGCAAAATTTTCATTTCATTCACAACAAAAGGCGGCATCCCCCGGGGGACACCGCCCTGCGTGGGCTTTTTCGCTTACAGCTGTGCGCCGCACTTGTTGCAGAACAGCGCATCGTCCGAGACGGGCGCGCCGCACTGGGGGCAGGTCTTGGCCTCGTTGTCCTCGGGCTTTGCCTCGGCGGGCTCTGCGGCAGCGTCAGCCGTCACATCGTCGGCGGCCTCTTCCGTCTCCTCGAAAGTCGTCTCAATGACGGTATCCGGCTCGAGAGAGGCTTTCAGGTCGGAGAGCTCCTGCTCGATGTTGGCGATCATCTCGATGTATTTGTCCACAAGGGGCTGGTTCTCCTCGTTGCCCTTGGCCAGACTATACACCAGAGCGCCCAGCTGGCGCTGCGCCTTGTACAGCTGGCGCTGCGCGTTCACGATCTTTGCCTGGGTGCGGCCCTTTTCGGCCAGGTCCAGCGCGGCATTCTTGCCTTTCTCGGCATACTCGAGGCCCATTTCCTTGATCTTATTGAAGTCCATAAAAGACACCTCACTTGTCTATGCCCGGGGTGGGCAGCACTCCTCTGCGTTTTCTGCTCAGGCTGTCCCTGTGCCGCCGGAGATTATTTTCATTATAGCGCACTCCCGGGGGGAATGCAACGAATCCCACCCAAGTTTTACAGAATCGTGCGGATTTGGAAACAGTTTTTTCGCAATTTGCACACTTTCCGCGTTCTGATGTTTTTTAGAAGCTGTTTTCGTAAGCAGGGTGCGCCGAACGGCGAGGATTTTTGCCCGCAGACAAGGCGATTTTTCGCAGCAATCCTGACGGATTGCAAGGGAAAGCAACGCAGTATGCGGGCAAAAAGACCGTTTCGGGCGGTGTGCAATGCTTAGGAAAACGGCTTCTCAAACCTCACCTGCGTAGAACTCGCGCAGCATACTGTCGGCGGGCAGAAGCTCCAGCTCCACCGGGGCCACATGCTCGAAGCGGCGGGCCGTCTCGTCCCAGAGCTCCGCGTTGTGGCCTTCCAGCGTGAAGCGCTGGCTCACCGGGCGCAGGAGCTTTGCGATGAGGCCCAGCTCGTAGGTGAAGGAAGTGTCCAGCAAAAAGTCTGCCGTAGTCTTGAAGCCCTTGATATACCGGGTCTCGCCGTCGAGGACTCTGTCCCACATGGCGAGGGTCTTGGCGGGGCTGCGGCCCCGGGCTGCGGCATCCCGCAGGGTGCGGCGGCAGAGGCGGATGTCCTGGGTGTTGATGACACGGCGGCCATCAATGCAGTATTCCTCCCGCAGGCCGGCATAAATGCGGTAGACGTCGTCGCCCTTCACAAGGCCCGTCAGCTCGGGGTTCAGGGCGTGGATACCCTCCACGATGCAGACGCCGCCCTTGAGGTCCAGCGTCTCCGTCTCGGAAGAGCGGGACTCGGTGGTGAAGTCGTAGATGGGCAGCACGGTCTTTCCGGTGGTGCTCAAATCGCTGAGGCACTGGCGGATGAGGGGCATATCCAGCGTGTCGGGGTTCTCGTAGTCCAGCGTACCGTCGGGCAGGCGGGGGTAATACTGAGCGCCCTTGAAGAAGTTATCCAGACTGATGACATGGGCCGGGGTGCCGGAGGCCTCCAGAGCCTCGGCCACCTTATGAGCCGAAGTCGTCTTGCCGCTGGCCGACGGGCCGGTGAGCATGACGATCTTGGCGCGGGAGTCCCTGATCTTCTGGGCAGCATAGGCCACCCGCTGGCGGTAGCTCTTCTCGCTCATCTCCGCCAGCGCCGCCGGACTCTGGGCGGCGACGTTGTACAGGTCTATCTCAACCAGACGTTTCGGTACCCAAATCGTGATCATAAAAAACAGCCACTCCTTTTTTCCGTTCCAGCACTTCGTCGAAACGCTGGATGTATTCTGTCGGATACTTGAAATTGAAGATGCGCTGCATCCGCTTGCCGCCGTCGGCCACCAGCTTGGTGCTGCCGCCTGCGCCGGCCGAGAGGATGGTCTGGACTTCTTCCATGATATAGATATTATAATACCCCTCGTGGCCCGGCTTGCACCAGCCCACGTTTTCCAGGTTTTGGAGGGTATTTTTCTGACGATAGAGGTAGTAGGGCCGATAGCCCGCCTCGGCCAGCAGATGGCACTTTTCCAGCATGGCGGCCACATCGGCGTAGTCGTTCTCCTTCTGGTCCTCGATGACGATGCGGGAGGCCCGCTTGAGGGTCAGGGTGTGGACTGTGATGTTCTCAGGGTCGAGGGCGATGGCCTGACGCAGGCTCTTCTCGAACCCTTCCACCGTGTCGCCGGGCAGGCCAGCGATGAGGTCCATGTTGATGTCGTCGTGGCCTGCGGCCCGGGCCTCGGCATAGCAGTCGAGGATGTCCTGAGCCGAGTGCCTGCGGCCAATGTTCGCCAATACTTCATCCGAGAAGGTCTGCGGATTGATGGAGATGCGGGTCGCGCCGTATTCTCGGATGACGGCCAGCTTTTCGGCGTCGGTGCAGTCGGGGCGTCCGGCTTCCACCGTGTATTCCACGATGGTGGAAAGGTCGAAGCAGTCCCGCACCGTCCCCATGAGCTGGCGCAGCTGCGCTGCCGAGAGGCTGGTGGGGGTGCCGCCGCCGATGTAGATGCTGCAGAGCTTCAGCCCGGCCTTGTCAGCCTCGTCCCGGATGGCCTCGATCTCTTTGCACAGGCAGTCCACATAGGGCTGCACCAGCTTGCGGTCACGGTCGAGGTTGCAGCTGACGAAGCTGCAATAGCTGCATCGGGAGGGGCAGAACGGGATGCCGATATAGAGGCTGTAGGTCTTGGGCGCACTGCCTGCTTTCAGGATAGGCTCCTGCAAGTCCGCGATGGCCTTGGCCATGCCGTATTTTTCGGGCGAGCAGTCAAAGCGCTTCAAAAAGAAATCGTCGATCTCCTTTTCCGTCCAGCCTGCGGCCCGCTTGTCGTGGACGAGGCGCACCGGACGCACACCGGTCATCTTGCCCCAGGGCGGGCGGATGCCCGTCCAGCTGCGCAGCAGGTCATAGGTCAGGCTGGCCAGCGCAAATTCCGGCGTCTCGCCGCCCTCTTCCACGGGAATGGGCAGAGGTGCTTCGGCGGTCTGGCTCTTGCCGCCCTGCCGCACCATGGCCCAGAGCTTGTCAGGCCGCTTCTCGGCCCAGACGCAGTCTGCGCCGTCCTCGGGCGGGGTGAGGGTGAGCGGGGCCATTGGGTAGAACAGGCGGACGAGGTGCTCCACCTCGTAGCCCGAGCCGAGGCCCGTGATATAGATATTCATGTGAAATCCCGCCTTTTTATGCGTTTCTCAGCGCATTTTTGATATAGAAGTTGGTGGCGGCCTCCTGCCCGAAGGTGGAGAAATCGCCGTGGCCAGGCAGCACCTGTGCCTCGGCCGGGACGGGCAGTGCCGCGAACTTGCGCAGGCTCTCGTCCATCTTCCGGCTGTCGCCGCCCTCGAGGTCGGTGCGGCCGATGCTGCCCTGAAAGACGGTGTCGCCCACGAAGAGATAGTTTTCACACAGCAGCACCACGCTGCCCTCGGTGTGGCCGGGGGTGTGCCAGACGGTGAAGCGCAGCTCGTCGAGGGGGATGACCTCGCCCTCTTCGTAGCCGCCGTCCGAACCTTTGAGGGGCAGCAGCTGGGTCCCCCGACAGTCGGCGGGCTCACAGTAGAGCTTTGCGCCCCACTCGCGGCTCAGGACCCCCGCACTGCCCACATGGTCGTAGTGGCCGTGGGTGCAGAGGATAAGGCTCAGCTTGCCGCCGTGCTCCTTTAAGATCTTATCGTACTCCTGCACCTCGGCGGCGGGGTCGATGACCACCGCGTTGCCTGCGTCCGAGATGAGCAGGAAGCTGTTGGTGTAAAACGGCGCAGGGCCGACCAGATGAAATGCCTTCATGGTTTATTTTTCTCCTTTATGCCACTCGTCGGTGTCGATGACGATGGTGCAGGGGCCTTCGTTGACCAGCGACACCTGCATATCTGCGCCGAACTCGCCGTGCTGGACATCCTTGAGGCCCTGCCTGTTCATCTCGGCGAGGAACAGCTCGTAGGCGTCCACAGCCAGCGGCGGTCTTGCCGCCTTGATGAAGCTGGGACGGAAGCCCTTCTTCGTGTCGCCGTAGAGGGTGAACTGACTCACCACCAGTGCAGAGTACCCGAGGTCCTTTGCGCTGAGGTTCAGCTTGTCGTTTTCGTCCTTGAAAATGCGCAGGCCCGCGCATTTTTCAGCCAGCTTCGGCACGATGTCGAGAGTATCGGTGTCCTTGACGCCCAGCAGGATGACGAGGCCGGGACCGATGGGGCGCGGCTCGCCGCCGTTGACCCGGACGCTGGCCGAGGATACGGCCTGAATGACTGCACGCATATTAGCTCCTTGTTACCTTGAGCACATCCTTGACTTTGGACAGACGGGCCACGACCCGGTTGAGGTGCTCTGTATTGTTGATGCCGATGGTCAGACTGATGACGGCACAGTTGTTCTCCACCTGACGGGCGTTCATGGCGTAGATGGGGACGCGGATGTCAGCCAGCGCGGCCAGCACATCGGACAGCAGCTCGTTGCGGTTGAGGGCGATGATCTCCAGACCGGCCTTGTAGCTGTCCTTGACGCTGTCGGCCCAGTAAGCCTTGACCCAGCGGGGGGCGTTGGAGGGGTCTTTCATGCTGGACACCGCGTTGGCGCAGCTCTGCTTGTGGATGGAGACACCGAAGCCCCGGGTGATGAAGCCCACGATGGGGTCGCCGGGCAGGGGCGAGCAGCACTTTGCAAACTTGATGGGGGTGTTGTCGAAGCCCTCCACCACTACGCCGTCGGTGGCGTGGACGCGGCTCAAATCGACCTTCGGCAGATCCTCCACCGACTTGTTCTCAGCAGCCTCGGCGGCCTTGAGCTTCTGCCACTCCTCTTTGAGCTTGGGCAGGCAGTTGGCGATGGTCATGCCGCCGTAGCCGATGGCAGCGTAAATTTCCTCCGCGTTGTTCTGGCGCAGACGGCGGCTGCAGCTGCCCACGAACTCGTCCAGCTGGTCGTCGGGGATGAAGATCATCTCCCGGCGCAGCTCTTTGGCCAGCGCGTCGCGGCCCTGCTGGATGTTCTCTTCGCGGCGCATCTTCTTGAACCAGTTGCGTATCTTGCTCTTGGCCTCGCTGGTGCGCACGATCTTGAGCCAGTCGCGGCTGGGGCCTTTGTCCGCCGGGCCGAGGATGACTTCGATAATTTCGCCCGTCGCCACGACATGGTCGATGGGGACGATGCGGTTGTTGACCTTACAGCCCACCATCCGGTTGCCGACGGCAGAGTGGATGGCGTAGGCAAAGTCGATGCAGTTGGCGCCCGCAGGCAGGTTGATGACGTCGCCCTTCGGGGTGAAGGCAAAGACCTCCTCCGGCAGCAGGTCGCTCTTCAAATCGTGGAGCAGGTTTCCGGAATCCTCGCTGACGCGCTGGTTTTCCAGCAGCTGGCTGACCCATGCCAGCCGCTCGTCCAGCTTATCGTGGCCCTCGAGGCCCTCCTTATACTTCCAGTGGGCGGCAACGCCGTACTCGGCCTGCTCGTCCATGGTGCGGGTGCGTATCTGCACCTCGAAGGGGATGCCCTCGTGGCCGATGACGGTGGTGTGGAGGCTCTGGTAGCCGTTAGGCTTGGGGGTAGAGATATAGTCCTTGAAGCGGTTGGGCAGCGGGTGGTACATATCGTGGATGAGGCCCAGGGTGCTGTAGCACTCAGCCAGGGTGTCCAGGATGATGCGCACCGCGTAGATGTCGTAAATTTCATCGAAGGACTTGTTCTGCATGATGGTCTTGCGGTAGATGCCGTAGATGCTCTTGACTCTCCGCTTGATGGTCGCGCCCTCAATGCCGCTCTCCTCGAGGCGGCTCTTGATGACGCCCGACACGCTGGCCAGAAACTCGTCGCCCGCGCGCTCGCTGAGCATCTTGTTGATCTCCTCGTAGCCCACGGGGTCGAGGTAGTGGAGGCTGCGGTCTTCCAGCTCTTCCTTGACGTTCAGGATGCCCAGACGGTTGGCGATGGGGGCGTAGACCTCCATGGTCTCCCGGGCCTTGTCGCGGCGCTTCTGCTCCGGCCATGCGTCGCCGGTGCGCATATTGTGCAGGCGGTCACAGAGCTTGATGATCATGACGCGGACGTCACGGCTCATGGCCAGCAGCATCTTGCGCAGGTTCTCGGCCTGCAGCTCTTCGATATTGGAAAATTGGATCTTGGTCAGCTTGGTGACGCCGTCCACCAGCGCGGCCACCTCTTCGCCGAAAGCGGCGGTCAGGTCGGCCAGCGTGGTGGGGGTGTCCTCCACCACGTCGTGGAGCAGGGCGGCAGCGATGCTCTCGCTGTCCATGCCGAGGTCCAGCACGAGGCGGGCCACAGCCAGCGGGTGGCAGATATAGGGCTCCCCGCTGCGGCGGCAGACCCCCTTGTGGGCGTCGTTGGCCAGGTCGTAAGCCTTTTCTATCATGGCCATATTGTAGGCTTTGCCGCTGGCTTTGATGGCCTCTACCAGCTTCTCCCAGGTCACGATCTCGGGCCGCACCTCCGAGGGAAGGGTCCCCTCAGGGGCGTTGGCCGGCAGGGCCGTTGCGGCCACGGTAGCCATCTCCGTCACCGGCACGGGCTGGTGGAGATGGGTCTTTGCAGAGTAGCTGTCCTCTTTCGCCGCAGCCGGTGCTGCGGGCGAGGGGGCGACAGGTTTCTTTCCCTCAGGCATCTTTATCGTTCCTCCAGACATTTCAGGATGGGCGCATCGGCAAGGTTCTTCTTTCCGGTGGCAGGCACGAGTTCCCAGAACTTTGCCCCGCCCCGGTCAGCCGCTGTGATGAGGCCGACCTGTTCCAGCGCGGCGACGGCCACCAGCGTCCGGCCGGTGTTCTCCTCGCCAAGTTTTGCAAACAGGGGCTGCAGGTCTTCGGCGTGCCAGCGCCGCGCCTGCAGCTCCCGATAAACGGTGATGATATGGCTGCGCTCCGGGGCGATGCTCTCCTTCTGCTCCGGTGTCAGGGGCGTACCCCGGCGCAGCGCCTGCACCAGCGCGGCCTGCTCTGCAGCTGTGTTGCCTAGGCCCGCCGGGTGCAGCTCGATGATGCGGCCCGACAGCTGTGCGCCCCGGGGCGAATCGTAGACCGAAAGGCTGATGGCTGCGTCCACGACGTCGCCCGTCGAGTAAGGCACCTGTTCCGGGTGCATCCCGAACCAGACGGCGTAGATACTGGAATTGCCCTGCCGTAAACGCAGACGGCAGTGCTTGCCCTCCGAGACGGCGTAGACGCCCTCCACAACAGCCATTTCCAGCACGAAGACCGGGCTGGGGTTGTCGGCACCGTAGGGTGCCAGCTGGTCGAGGCGGCGGACGCTCTCCACCGTCAGGCGGTCGAGGTGGACGGACAGATCACATTCCAGCGGCGGGGTGCGCAGCACGGGACACTCCCGGGCCGCCCAGTCGTTGAGCCGCTGGCGGAGCGTCTGCAGATCCTCTTCCCGCACCGAGAGGCCCGCTGCCATGGCGTGGCCGCCGAAACGGAGCAGGATGTCGGCGCAGGAGGCGATGCACTCGTGCAGGTTGAAGCCCTGCACGCTGCGGCCGCTGCCCTTGCCCTCGCCGTGCTCATCTATCGACACCACGATGACCGGGCGTCCGGTCTTTTCCACAAGGCGGGAAGCCACGATGCCGATGACGCCGGGGTGCCAGTCTCTGCCCCAGAGCAGGATGACCCGGTCTTCGAGGCGTTCCGGCTCAGCGTCCAGCAGCTCCTGCGCGGCTTTGACGATCTCCATCTCCGTCTCCTGCCGCTGGATGTTGATGTCGCTCAGCTTATGGGCCAGTTCGATCGCCCGGTCTTCGTCCTCACAGAGCACCAGCTGCAAAGCGGTGACAGCGCTGTCCATCCGGCCCGCCGCATTGATGCGGGGCGCGATGGCGTAGCTGATGTTCTCTGCCGTCACCGGCTTGCCTGCAAGGCCCACTTCTTCCAAAAGGGCGCAGAAGCCGGGTCTGTCCGTATTTTGCAGCTGGCGCAGACCTGCTTTGACGATGGTGCGGTTCTCCCCTGTCAGGGGCATGACGTCGGCCACGGTGCCAACAGCGGCGAGATCGCCGCAGTATTCCAGCATCTCTTCCGGCGGGCAGCCATCCAGCGCGGCGCAGAGTTTGAAGGCCACGCCCGCGCCGCACAGGCCCTTGAAGGGGCTGTGGTCGTCGGCACGGCGGGGGTCCACGATGGCCACTGCCTGGGGCAGGGTGTCGTGGGGCAGATGGTGGTCTGTGATAATGAGGTCGATGCCGAGGCTGGCCGCGAATGCGGCTTCCTCTACGGCAGAGATGCCGTTGTCCACCGTGACGATGAGGCGGCAGCCCTTATCGTAAATCGACTGGATAGCGTTCTTCGAGAGGCCGTAGCCGTCGCCCTCCCGGCTGGGCAGCATACACTTGACGGCGGCGCCCATCCCTTTCAGGTGCTGATAGAGCAGGGCCGTGGCGGTCACACCGTCCACGTCGTAGTCGCCGAAGACGACGATCGTCTCCCCTTCGTCGATGGCCCGCAGGATGCGCTCACAGGCTTTGTCCATATCGGTCAGGAGCATGGGGTCGCTCAGCTCTTCTTCGCCCGCCAGAAGGGTCAGCGCTTCGGCGGGGTCGGTGATGCCCCGGGCAGCGAGGATGCCGGCCAGCAGGCCGGCTTCTTTCTGCTGGGCCGCGAGGACAGAGCGGTACTTTTCCTCGCTCCACTCTTCGTCCATGTTCTGGTATTCCAGCTCTTCGGTGTTCTGCTGGGCGATGGCCGCTGTCAGCTCTTTCAGGGCGGCGCGGTCAACGGTCTTGGTGTTCCAGGCCCGGTAGGTCATCGCAATCCCTCCCCGGCCAGACCATCGTTCGCCAGCATCCCCTGCAGCGCAGCGATCTCGCTGGAAACGTCCAGTGCCACGTCCGACAAAAGCTTATCGTAGAGGTTATCATAAGCCTGATTCAGGGTGTGCAGGATGCCCGCAATATCCCGGCGGATGGCCTCCGCGTTCTCGCCCTGCTGGCTCTGCACGTCGTTGTAGGTGTGCAGGAGCTTGAGGGTGGTGGGGATATAGTATTCCGCAAAGCGGCGGGCCTTGGGCAGGCTCTCGGGGTGGGCTTCCAGCCAGGCACAGATGGACTCGGTGGTCTTCTGCATATGCTGCAGCTCCTCCACAGCCCGCTCATCCTCCATGAGTTCCTGCTCCTTCTCGAGCACCTGCGCAAAGCGGCGGGTCGTCTCGAGGTTCAGGGGGACTTCTCCGGCCTGTTCCGGCGCTTTTTCCGGTTCGGGCTGGGGCTGATTTTCCTGTGCGGCGCGGTAGTCCTCTGCCGTCAGGTAGAGCTTGTCGTTTTTCTCGTCCAGCCAGGCACTGAGCCAGCCCTTGTGGATGAATTTCCGCAGCATCTTGAGCGCCTTGGTCTTCTTTTTATGCGTCAGGTCGGCCAGCATGGAGAGGGACAGGCCCTTATGCCAGTCGAAGCCCTCGGCGGTATCGGCGTAGAGCTCCAGGGTCTTGGCGGCCTTCATACGGGACGCGCCCGCTGCGGTCAGCCAGCCGAACACAGCGGTCACAGCGGCAGAGCACCACCCCGTCACCGCGATAGCACCCAGTGCGAGATCGCCGATGGCACTGAGGAACGTATCCGTGGTTTCGGCGATCACGCCGCCGGACGTGAACGCCCCCGCCGTGCCAAAGCAGGCGATGGCCGTGATGCCGAAGAGGACGGCGAAGGTGATGCCGGTCGCCAGCATGGCGACGCCTGCGCTGTGGCGCTTTTTCGCGCTGGTGCGGATATTCTCGATGGCCGTCGGCTCCGGCTTCTTTGCAAAGAAATTGCGCGCCCAGTCGGTCATCCCGCTGGCGCTGGCACTGCTTCTGGCCTCCCCGGCCCGCTTCTGGTACTCCTGTTTTCCGGCCTGAAAGGCCCGGCCTGCCTCCGAGATGCCATAACCGGCGGCGTTCACCGCGGCGCGGCCCACATCCCACACACGGTCGCCGATCTCCTCGCCCCGGCCCTCAAAGCCGTGGCGGAAGGAGTCGGACATGGTGTCGCCCAGCTCACGGAGCTGGCGTTCCAGCTCCTGCTGCACCTTACGGCCTTCGCTGTCCTTCGCCGTGCGGTCAAAATCGTCTTCACGATCAGTCATTCAACTTCTCACCCTTCTGCCGGGCTGTACCGGCTGATGATGGCGCGGGCCACCCGCAGGCCATCGACGGCGGCACTCATGATGCCGCCCGCATATCCGGCACCCTCGCCGCAGGGATACAATCCTGTCAGCTGGGCGCATTCAAAATTTTCTTCCCGTTTCAGCCGCACCGGGCTGCTGGTACGGGTCTCGAGGCCGGTCAGAATGGCCTCGGGGGCGGTGTAACCCGCAATTTTCCGCTCGTAAGCCCGCAGACCGGCCCGCAGAGTGTCGGCCAGCTCGGTCGGCAGCAGTGCGCCGAGGTCCGCAGCGACGACGCCCCGGTCATAGGTGGGCCGGACGCGGCCAATGTTCAGCTGGCCCCTGCCCTCCAAAAAGCTCTGGATGTTCTCCGCCGGGGCGGCATACTCTCCGCCGGGACGGCCTGCCGCATAGGCCCGGGCTTCCAGCTCCCGCTGGAAGGCGATGGCCTTCCGGGGGTCGTTGCCGAAGTCTTCACCGCCCACGCTGACCACCACGGCCGCGTTGGCATTCCTGCCGCTGCGGGCGTGGTAGCTCATGCCGTTGGTCACGACGCGGCCCTTTTCGCTGGCCGAAGCCACCACCTGGCCGCCCGGGCACATACAGAACGTATAAACGCACCGTTTTTCAACGTGCTGCGAAAGCTGATATTCGCCGCGCGGCAGGGCCGGATGGCCCGCCGCCTCGTGGTAAAGGCTCTTTTCGATCTCCGATTGGAGATGCTCTGCCCGGAAGCCGACGCTGAAGGGCTTGCACTCCAGCACGAGGCCGCTGTCCATCAGCATCCCGAAGGTGTCGCGGGCCGAGTGGCCCACCGCGAACACCAGCGCCTCACAGGGGAACGCACCGTCCGTGGTCTGGATGCCGACGAGCTGGCCGTCCCGCCGCTCGAAGCCGGTGAGGGCTGTGTTGAAGTGGACCTCACCGCCCAGCGACTCGATCTCTTTTCGGATCGAAGTGATGACGCCCCGCAGCAGGTCGGTGCCGACATGGGGCTTCTGCTGCCAGGCGATCTCCTTCGGCGCGCCGTGCTCGAGGAACACTTCGGTCACGAAGCCGCAGAGCTCATCGCCGATGCGGGTGGTGAGCTTACCGTCCGAGAAGGTTCCGGCGCCGCCCTCGCCGAACTGGATGTTGGCGTTCTCGTCCAGTTCACCGGTGGTGGAGAAATGCTCCACGGCCTTGACGCGCTCGTCCAGCGCCGGGCCGCGTTCCAGCACGATGGGCCGGTAGCCCTGACGGGCCAGCAGCAGCGCCGCAAAGAGGCCCGCCGGGCCGAGGCCGCAGACCACAGGCCGGTGCGTCAGCGGCAGAGTGCCGTTCTGCACCGAGAGATCGGTCTTGCCCCGGACGGTAACGCTGCGGGAAGCGCCTGCACAGGCGGCCTCTTCCCCCTCCTCTTTCAGGGTCACGGCCACGGTGTACACCAGCTTGGGCTGGCCGTGGCGGGCGTCCACCGAGAGCCGGGCGATGCCCAGATGGCTCACCTTTCCCCGGGGGATGCGGGCGAGGCGGAGGGCTTTTTCGTAGGCCTGCGGCTCCCCGGCAGAGAGGGGCAGGCGAATATCATGGATCAGGATCATATACTCAGTTACTTTCTATCTTGCACTGCACCACATAGCTGCCCAGCGCAAAAATTTTGTCGTTGGCCGGCACATAGAGGCGGCAGGCGATGTTCTGCTGGCCGATGGCGACATAGAAGTCGTCGGCGTCGATCTCAATGACCACCTGTTCCGGATTCAGTGCTTCCAGCGAACCGGCCGGGCCGCAGAGGGTGACGTTCATCAGCCGCTCCGTCTCCACGGTCAGGGTGTAGGTGGAGGGCAGGTTGATGACCCGCACACAGCTGGCGGGCAGGTTCATGGTCTTGGTTTCCAGACGGGAGCTGTCGAAGCTGACCGTGATGCTGGAGATGTTGTCCAGCAGACGGATGCCGCTGGGCAGCTCGATGGGCATTTCGTACACCTTGTCCAGTGCAAAGGTGGAAAGGTCGATGGTACCCACCGACAGGGTGGACAGACGGTCGATCTGGGACTCCGGGCCGGCCACATTGAGGGTCTTTTTGCTCAGGGAGTAGACCAGCACCGAGGGGTCAAAGTCGCGGGGCGCGTTGATAAAGCTGACTTCCACCGGCAGGGTGGCCAGCTTATACACCTGCAGCGTGACCTCGACGCTGTCCGTTTCCAGAGTAGTATACTCAAATTCCACCTCTCCGCCGCTGCGGGTGTAAAAACGCAGGCTGGTGTCCAGAGTGACGGGGCTGGTCAGCTCGCCGTTGTAGGTCACCTCGGCGGTGCAGGTCTCCACCTTGCTCAGCTCGGTGCTGGGTCCGGAGAGAGTCACTGTCTCCTTCGAGATGTCGGTGCCGTAGAGGATATAGCCGTCTGCTATCTTCAGGTAATTCGTCGTCACCTGGATGGGCAGGGTCTTTTCTTCCACCACATCGAACACCACGTCCACGGTGTTGTCGCCGTCGATGGAGACGGACACACCGGTGAGCAGGGTGCTCTGGCTCCGCACCTGAAGGCGCAGGCTCTTTTCGCCGCTGTCGCGGACGCTGGACCAGTCGGGGTAGACGACAAAGTCGTTGGCCGACAGGCTGCCGATGGTGTAGCCGTCGCCGGAAAGTTTCAGGTTGACCGTTTTTTCCTCCGCATTGACGATGCTCAGGCCCCGGGAAGTGTAGGCAGCCGAATCATAGGTAAAGTCCACCGGAACATTATAGATGGTGGTGGTGGTGCCGGGCTGCACGACGATGGTGACAGCCATCCACGCGATGACTGCACCCAGCAAAGAAAGCAGGAGCCGGATGCGGCGGTCGTTCAGCAGATTGCGCTTGGGGGGTACGGCAGGCTTGCCGTTGTTCTGCTCAGTGCTCATTGCTGCTCATCCTCCTCCTTGTTGTTCACCCAGTTCAGCAGGCGCTTGCCCCGGGCCTTCCAGCCCTCGGCAGCGCTCTTCTCGCTGGCGGTCTCCTTGGGTATCATCTCATCCACCAGCCGGGTGTAAAGGGTCTGACGGTCAAAGTGCCGCATGAGCACACCGTTTTTCGCCATCGAGATGATGCCCGTCTCCTCGCTGACCACGATGGCGATGGCATCGGAGTTCTCGGCGATGCCGAGGCAGGCGCGGTGGCGGGTACCCATGTCTTTGCCCAGGTCCAGGTTGTTGGAAAGGGGCAGCACACAGCCTGCCGCCTTGATGCGGCCATCCTCGATGATGGCTGCGCCGTCGTGGAGGGGGGTACCCTCGTAGAAGATGGTACCCAGCACCTCGAGGTTGACTGCGCTGTTCACGGGCGTGCCGGTGCGGACGATCTCAGAAAGGTTGGTGTTCCGTTCCAGCACGATGAGCGCGCCGGTCTTGGTCTCCGAAAAGCGCTCTGCCGCGTCGCAGATGGCGATGATGGCGCTGCGCCACGCGCCCTTGAGGCTGGTGTCGTTGTAGCGGTTTTTATTGAAGAAGCGATAGGCCCACTGGTCGGTCTGGCCCATCCGCTCCAGCGCACGCCGTATCTCGGGCTGGAACAGCACCACCAGCGTCAGCAGACCGACTTGCAGCAGCGAGTTGAGCAGCCAGGTGACGGTGCGCATATTCAGGATGTTCGCCACCAGATAGACCGCCATCACGATGAGCGCGCCCTTGGCCAGCTGGCCGGCGCGGGTGCGGTTGACGAATCCCAGCAGCTGGTAGATGAGGAACGCGATGATGAGGATGTCCAGCAGGTCTACCAGCTTGAAGGTCTGGAAATTTGCTACGATAGAGTTCAGAGTCATGGGTCACATTCTCCCGTTCACACTGCTTCGATGAGGGCGACGGCGTGGGCCGCGATGCCCAGCCCCTCGCCGGTAAAGCCCAGATGCTCCTCGGTGGTGGCTTTGACGCTCACGGCGTCCACCGGCATCCCGAAAGCCTCGGCCAGCTTTGCCCGCATGGCCGGGATGTGGGGGGCCAGCTTCGGGCGCTGGCAGAGGATGGTGGCGTCGATGTTCTCGATGCGCCAGCCGTGCCCGGTCATGATTTCTGCCACACGGCGGGCCAGCATGAGGCTGTCGGCCCCGGCGTACTCTTCCGCCGTATCGGGGAAGTGCTGGCCGATGTCGCCCAGCGCCGCTGCGCCCAGCACGGCGTCCATGACCGCGTGGGCCAGCACGTCGGCGTCCGAGTGGCCCAGCAGGCCCTTTTCATACGGCACTTCCACGCCGCCCAGGATGAGCTTGCGGCCCTCCACCAGACGGTGGACGTCGTAACCATGACCAATGCGCATTTTCTTTCCTCCGTTCTCGGTCCGGGGCAGATCCTCCCGGGTGGTTATCTTGATGTTTGCGTAGTCGCCCTGGACCAGCTCCACCGGACGGCCCGTCAGCTCGAACAGGCTGCAGTCGTCGGTGACGAGGCGGGCGCTGGCCTCGTCCAGTTCATCCAGCGCCGCCAGATAGGCGGCCCGGTCGAAGCACTGGGGCGTCTGCACCGCATAAAGGGTGCTGCGGTCGGGGGTGTTCTCCACCATACAGCCTTCCGGCACAGTCTTGCCGTTTCCGCCCTTCGCCTGCTTGATGGTGTCCTTCACCGGCACTGCCGGGGCGGCGGCACCGCAGCGGGCAGCGGCCGCTATCGTATCGGCGATAACGCTCTGGCTCACGAAGGGCCGGGCCGCGTCGTGGACGGCCACCAGTCTGCCGTGGGCAGCGGCCACGCCGCTGCGGGCGCTCTCGGCGCGGGTCGAGCCGCCCTTCACCAGCTGCACCGGCTTTTTGCAGCGGGCAGCGGCCCGCTGGGCATTCTCACCGGACGCGCCGGTCACGATCACCAGCTCGTCCACCTCCGGACACTCGTCAAAGGCCCGGACGCTCCGCTCCAGGACGGTCTCACCGCCCAGATCGAAGCTCAGTTTATCAAATCCCATCCGGGTGGAAGAACCAGCCGCCACCAGGACTGCCGTCACACGATATTCCAATTTCTTACACCTGCCCCATTTTATTCCTGCCCTGTGCCGCACTGCACAGAGCGTATTATTATTCATTGAATATTATAGCGTATCCACCCACAAACTGCAACTGCCCTCACCCATCAAAAATGCCCCCGTGCAGCACTTTTGGCGCTGTACGGGGGCATAAATTTTTTATGAAATTTCTGCGTTATGCGAGGATGGGCTCGATGGCAGCGGCCAGAGCATCCTTCTGAGCCTGAGCCTCGGCCAGGTCTTTGCCCAGAGTGGTGAAGTAGGTCTTGATCTTCGGCTCAGTGCCGGAGGGACGGACGACCACGGTAGCGCCGTTGTCCAGAGTGTAGATGAGGACGTTTGCGGCGGGCAGGCCGGTCTCTTCGGGCTTCTTGTAGTCGGTGATCTTGACCACCTTGTGGCCGGCCAGCTCGGTGAGGGGCTCATCACGCAGCTTCTGCATGATGGAAGCCATCTTCTCCATGCCGGTCAGGCCGGGG